>Ga0187894_10000183_pt1 | contig 83087 bp, 59 predicted proteins | sample GBC1701081metaG_FD_136650 | JGI IMG/M metagenome (GOLD analysis project Ga0187894, IMG submission 136650) | White microbial mat communities from a lava cave in the Kipuka Kanohina Cave System on the Island of Hawaii, USA - GBC170108-1 metaG ...
CTCGTGCTGCTCTCCGAATCCCCACGCGGAGATGGGCCTGTCGCTGAAGTCGACCTTGGCGATGACCTCGACGACGGCCTCGGTGAGCAGGGTGAGTCCCTCCTGCACGGTCTCCTCCGTGGCGCCCTGGAGAAGCAGGACGATCATGCGCCGAAGGAACTCGCGGTAGGTGAGATCGCCATCTACTTCGGGAGGACCGACAGGGGCCTTGCGCAGGTTCGGGAAAACCAGCGTCCCGATCATCTGCCAGATAAATTCTGGCCTGGCGAAGTCCACGTCCGACTCGAGGCTGATGTCCTCCAGGGTGAGTTGTAGATTCGCGATCTGTTCTGCCGCCGCCTGGAACTGCAAGACATAGAATGGTCCCGGCACAGTCGAGACGTAGTTGGAGGGCAGCACCTGCTGGAAAGTCCGAAGGACAGCGTCGACGACATCCCGACGTGTCCTGATCCCCTGCTGACCGGACACGGGAACGGGAGCAGGATTCTGCTCACGGGTGAAAGGCAGATACGGCCGCTTGGGAATGATCGGAGGTTTCTTCTCGTCAACCAAGGCGCCTGTCCTCCGCGTAGGTGAACAGAAAATTCCCCGCCTTGAAGAACTCCAGCTCGCTGGCCTCGATATCCTGCACGCGGTCTTCGACCGAGGCCACGGTATATGTCACGGTGTAGGCATGGAGCTGTGGCCTGTCCTCAGCGTCCAGCGAGACGAGGACTCTGTTCGCCGTCATCTGCTGTCGGATCGCCTGGATCTCAGCCGCGGTGTTGGCGGCCGGGAACTCGGACTGGATCGTCGCGTCATCGCTGAAGCTGGGGATGACGAGACCATCGTTGCCGATGAGGAAGGCGCGACCCGCCTGCTGGCTCAGGCTCTGCGGGTTCGACAATTGGAGTGTCATGGAGAGATCGTCCTGGAAGACGCCCCGGAACAGGGAACCGTCACCGCCTCCGTTCGTCGTGGGGTTGTTGAGAGGGTCCTTGAGCAGCCAGGTCTTGACGGTGGTGGTCGAGTACGGGACGTCCGTGTTCCCGAGCAGGACCTCGACATCTCCCGAGGTGGAGGGCACGGACTCGCGAACGACGAGGGAACCCCCGGACCTGGCCAGCTTCGTCAGGGGGGACTGGACGTAGGACACGCCCCTCGTGTTGTCGATGACCGCGATGACGTCGCTCTGACGGACAGATCTGCCCATCGATAGCGCGCGGAGGAACGATGTCAGGTTCGTCCTCACGTTGGTGTCGACCGCGCTCACTCGGACTCCTTGCCGGACCACGACGGTTGCCGTGACGTCCGTCGGGACAGGGACCGCGGCCTTGACGAGGACGTCCGCGGTGAGGTGCTTGCGCTCATCGACGGCTTCCTGGACGGTGGGGATGACGAAGTTGGTGTCGTACGCGACCGTGAAGTTCTCGACGTGCTGGTAGTCGACCAGGACGCTCTGACCGCTGGCGATCTGGCTGTTCGGCGTGCGTCTAATCGCCAGGGCGGACGTCTGCGTACCCGGGACGATCAGGTAGTCGGAGATACCACTAGGATTTTCTGGGCCTCGGAACACCACGGTCCTGTCCAGGTTGAACACGGCGACCGTGAGCGGGTTGGCTCCTAGATTCAGGAGAAGCTCATTGAATTCGCCGATGAGGATGTGCTGCTCGCCGGACACTGCGATGAGACTGCCACTGGGGACTCCGTTGACCTGCACGATGTCGATGTAGGACCGCGCGCGCACGGACCGGCCGTCGAGAAGCGGATCATCCGGCTGCACGAAGGTCCAGTTCTCCTGCGGAAGATTTCCAGAGATCTGGCCCGTGACGCTGACGACATCGATGACGGGTTGCCTGGGGAGTACGAAACGCGTCGAGGTGACGTATCTGTAGTCCCCCAGGAGGATGTTGCCGAGCGTCACGGTCGGCTGGCCCACGCCGTTGGACAGCTGGATCGTGTTGAAGTCGAGGATCTGGACGTCCGTGAGGTCGAAGAAGCTGCCCGTGGTGGCGTTGCGCAAACCAAGGCCGAGAGCAGGGTCGTCCAGCATCTCGGCTATGGGGTTGGACCCGGACAAGTTTGAATCGAGCGCCCTGAACACCAAGTCGAGCGGATTCCCGATGACCACGAACTGCACGTCCTCGGCAATCTCGAAGGTGAAGGCGAATGAGTCGGTGACCCGACCCCCAGACTCTCCCCTGACCCACACGTCGACCTTGCCTCCAACGTGCTTGTCGAAGTCTGTGTCAAAGTCTCTCTGCATGACGGCGTCCCCGGCAGACACGACGCGCGCGTCCTCGACCCCGGCGACGTCGGCGGCCACCTGGAGCGTCCCCAGCTCGGTACCGCTGTCGACCGCGGCCAAGGCTCGTCGGGCCCTGACGGACAGTTGGAGGTTGTTCTCTCGCGGCTGTCCGCCGAACGTGGGACTCCGGTTGGTGACGGACAGGCCGCTCAGGCCGCTGACAATGGTGCGGATCTGTCCGGCCCCGAGATTCCCGCTCGAGCCGGGCTGGACCGCCTCGACAGGCACGTCGACCTGGAAGAATCCAGTGGCAGGATTGAAGAACGATGCGACGTTGTTGATCGGGATCGATGCGTCCGACGTGGTCGTGAACTGGATCGACCCACTGGCGACGATGCTCCCGAGAGGGATGAAGAGGGTCGCCGTGGGAGTCCGCCTCGTGAAGAACGTGACGAACCCGCGCGCCCGAACTCCGGCCTTGCGGAACACGTTGTTGCGGCTGGCCAGCTGATCGAACGCCGCGTCGACGATCGCCTGGATCTCGTCCGGGTTGACGATCCCGAAGACCCTGCCGAGAGCCTGCTTGTAGACGGACCTGACGACGGGCGTGGACGACCCGTCTGGCTCGACGCCATCGATCTGCAGCAGAGTGTCGAACGACTGGACGCGGTACGTGAAGTCGACGAGGAGTCTGAGGCGTGCCACCTCGTTGGAGATCGGATCCACGAACACGTCCCGGATGACAGCTCCGGGCTGGACCGCCAGCTGGGGCGTCGTTCGCGTGAGCGACGCGATGGTGTCCTGAACGATCTGAAGACGCGCGGGGGCAGGGAACGTGCCGACAGTGGCGTCGATCAAGACGGGCAATCCCACAACCTCGGCCGAGAACGAGGACTCGATCTCCGTCTGCATGCCCTCGTCGAAGAAGATGGCCGTGGCGACATAGAACAGGGGTTCCGTGATGGGTGTACTGGCGAATTCGCCGATGGGCACCGTCGGAGGAGTACTGTTGGGCCCGAACTGGCGATTGTGCAGGAACGAGAAGAACCTGCGCGAGACGACAGAGGCGACCGACAGAGTCGTCCTGATGGTGAAGGTCGTCTCCGGGACCTCGTAGACGACCGTGAAGTCCGTCTTGAGCAGGTTGGCCTGCTCCTGTTCCGTGATTGCCGCGGCCAGCTCGGGCGTGAGGACGATGTTCTCCAGGTTCTCGATCACGTCCGACGTACGCGTCTGGGTCTCTTGTACCTGGACGAACAGTGGATCGGCGGCCGGAGTCCCGTCAGGATTGGTCGCCACGGAGCTGTCCACCTGTGTGGACCCGATGTTCGTCGTCTCCTCGACGTTCTCGGCGTCGCTCACGGCATCGATGTTGACTCGCTGGTAACCGACTGCTCCTCCTCCCTGGAATCTCGACGCGTAGAAGTTGACGCCGCGGAAGCGCGAGTCAGCGACGCCCTCAACCCGTACGAGGACCGAGTCGGCTCGACGCTCGACGCTGACATTGGTCGGACGCGTGCCGATCAGTCCAATGTCGGAGTCCTGGACGAGCGTGACCTCCAGCCGGGCTGGGGCAGAGACGGCTCCCGCGAACGAGATGGAGCGTACCTCGATCACGTTGAGGCCAGCGGCGAGATCGAGGCCGTCCGGGAACGCGGCTGGGTTGGGGAACGAGAACGTGTTTCCCTCGAAGACGATCAGGTCTGGATCGGACGTGAACGGGTTACCGCGGATGCTGATCTGCATGTCCACGGTGTCGGCGTCCATGCTCCCCGCGAAGAAGCGGCTGACCATGGTCGTCGAGAAAATCGTCGTTTCTCGCGAGATGCCGTCTGGTCCTGCGATCTTCGGAGTGGAGACCATGGTCGATCACCTCACAGCGATACCCGGGAGCGCCCTGGTTCTCGGATCGAGACCGAAGCCTTCCAGTCCCAGAGAGAGACCGTTGCTGCCGGCCAGGGCCGCAGTCCCGGGAGCCGCGAAGACGGTCGTAATCACGACGGGGACGTTGGACGCGTTGGACGCGACAATCTCGACCGCAAACACGGTCGGATCGAACTCGGAGGGGAAGGTGTTGATGGAGATGACCGACGCCAGCTTCTCCCGTGCCGTGATCTCCTGGAAACGCCCCTGGATGTCCTGGAGCCTCTGGTAGACCGAAAGCGCGGCGATGACGTCCTCATTGACGGTCGCCGTCGTCCCGAGGAGCGCCTTGGTCCCGATACGAGTGAGAAGGATGCTCCCGTACTCCGGGTGGAACGGGTTCGATCGCTTGATGGTGCTAAGGATCTTAAGGACTCCCTGATTGAGCAGGTCCTCGTTCTGCACCGTCAACGGCCCCCCGCTGGCGGCGATCAGGTAGTCGTTCTCTATCCCGAACGACTGGCATCGCCTGCACTCGGACTGGTAAGTGGTGTAGGAGACCTTGAACACCGGATTCTGTCGAACTGGCTCGCGAAACTTGGGGAAGCGCGTGGGCACGGTCCTGACGCTCTCCAGGCCTGGAGTCGATCGGACGATATCCCGCTCCGCAAAGTCCCAGGGGGGATAGACCTGTCGCCCGCGAGCCTGGGTCTGGAAGGTGAAGCCGAGAGCTTCGGCCGCGGCCCCATGAACGGAGATCCGAGACAGCCTCCCGACATCGGCGAAGTCAGTCACCAGGAGATGCCCTGCCCCGTCGTCCTCGACCTGGATGCGCGTGTTCGCATCTCGCAGCGCGGCCCGAACGGCGCGCACGACTTCGCTCGTCGGCACCCTCGTCCCGACAGGCAACGAGATGTCCTGCGTCGCCGTGGTCCTGTTGGAGATCGATATCTCGTTCTCGTTCTTGAGGATCCTGAACGGCGCGCTGACTGTTCCCGCGAGCTGCGCCCGGCTGTGGAGACCCGCGGGTGGGATCGTCACCTCGTCGTTCGCGGTGATCCTGATGTGGGCCGAGGACGCCACCGGCTGGAGCGTCCGCAGCTCCATCCTGTCGGCGGCCAGCGGAACCTCCTCCTCGACCGTGAGGTGGGGGCAGGCGTGGGCCAGCTGGAAATCGAAACTCATCGGCTCGTCTCGTGCCTCGGTATAGGGTCATCACCCGTGAGCGAACGGGTCCGTCCCCTCCGGATTCTGGAAAAGAGTGTCGTAGTTTGAGATGCCCGTGGGCTCCTCGGGCGTTCCAAGGTTGATCGCGTCGAAGTCAGGTTCTCCGTCGGGTCCGATCACGTAGAAGGTGCGGTCGATCTCGGATACGATCCTGGTCAGGTGGAGATTTCTCGCGAAGCGGTCCTGATCGGGCGGGAGGGGGAAGCTCTGGACGGATCCACCTACGGCCTGCTGGATGAGAGTGTCTCTCTCCTGGGTCAGTTGCTCTCGGAGGTCCATGAGCTTCACGATACGTCGTTCCAGCGCCCCGAGTTCCGTCAAGTTCTGTGCTGCCCATCTTCTCGCGTGGTCCGCCTTGATGGCGACCTTCGCCCCGGTCTCTCCCTGCTGGAAGTACTTGCCAGCGAGGGTGTACGGATCCCGTATGAACGTGGGCAATCCTCCCGGATACCTGCCCCCCGCCCCGTAGGAGTCCGTACTTCGCGGAGCGATCACTCCGTTGTACGGTTGATCGGCGGGATTTGAGGGAGGCCCGAGATCCGTGAAGACCTCGTTGGGGTCATCGTCGGGGTCCTCTTGAGGATCCTCTGTCGTCGTGAACTGCACCTCGTCCGGCTGCAACCACAGCGAGATGCTCATGGGGTTGCCTCCAGCTGCCACATATGCTTGGACGAGCTTCTCCAGCGAAGATCCCGGCGTGACGACGAATCCCTCGCGCTCCTCCGTGACGTTCTCGACTTCCAGCTCGGCACCATCGGGAGTCTGCATGACCTCTCTGACACGCCTGTAGAAGACGGTGATGCGTCCGATACGTCGGAGTTCCGCATCGATAACGCGCAGGCGAGGAGCCACCGAGCGTCTCTCCGTCAGTATCCAGTTTCGGAAAGCTCGCCACTGCGCCTCGCGCATCGTGCCGAGGTAGTTGAACGGCATCAGGTGTCCCCCTTGAAGAGAGCTCTAAACACGTCGAGGGCCAAATTGGGGATGCCGCCGGCGAAGAGGATGATCCCGCCCCCATAGGCGTCGGCCGCCGGGTTCGGCGGAGGGATCGGCTTGTTCTGCGACGCCAAGAGGGCCGTCGTCACGCCGTTGGTCCCGGGAGCCACGACGACGAGGCCGGCCGCCGGGACGATGCTGAGGAAGAACCGCAGGAGCCGCTGGATGAGAGCGTTGATGCGGTTGAGGAATGCCTGGAGTTCGCGGAGCCGAGACTGGAGATACTCGATGAAGCGGCGGATGGTCTCGGCGATGGACTCGATGGCGGCCTGTATGGAGCGGAGGAGAGCGAGGATCTGGTCGAAGAATCTGTCGATGGCCGGGATGCCCTGAGGGAACAGGCGAAAGGCAATCCAACCACGTTCGCGGGGTCGCACCTGGGGGCCGGCCGCTACTTGGAGGACGAACTGTGCTCCGACGTAGACGGAGTCTGGCACGAGGTTCCTGAAGAACGCCATCTGATTGAGTCGGGCGTTTTGCCTTGAATAGACGACCGGCGCCATGTCGAATGATCCGCGTCCGCGGCTGCTATCCCCCTGCGCCGCGAAGAAGAAGTGCGGAGCGCGAGCCAGGACCGTGCGATCCGCTGTCTCCACAGCCACTCGGTCACTCCCTCGAGGATTGACGATGCCCAGAGCGAGAGGATTCGGAGCCACCCCGTTCAGGATGTCATCTCCACGCAGAAGCTCCATGGTCGAACCCCCCTCGAGCGTCGTGTCGGCGAAGGCGGGATCGACCGTGGCGAAGAAATCGCCGTCGTCGAACAGGATCTGGAAGTTGAGCAGGTCCTCCGCGATCTCGACCGCGAGCTGCCTGGCCGGTAGCGGCGGGAGATTCTGCGTGAGGAACCTGTTGGTCAGGTTGATGCAGTTGACGAAGAGACGACGACGGAATTTGGGCACGGATGCACCGGCGTCTCCGAAGAACTTCTTGACGTAGCGTCGGCCCACGACCTGGATCATCAGGAACTTCGCGACCTCCTCGAGTCCCGTGGCGAGGCGCGCGTGGTCCTCGTACGCCTGCCAGAACGGCTCGATGAGCCCGCTGGCGAGCACGTCACCGCCTCCGGGCGGGTAGTTCACGGGACCTCCCTTGCCGAGCAAGACGGGGATGTCGCTCCTGCTCAGGGCCATGATCGCTAGAGCCTCGGCCACGGCCCGCAGGTAGAGCTGCGTGCTGGCGTCCGGGAACAGGATCCGGGTCACGGACGAGGGCGGGCCGGCGTCGTTGAGGTCCACGTCCGGCGCTCGGGCCATGGGGAGCACGGGACCGTCCCTGTCGCGGAGCGACGTCTGGTCGACGAGAAACGAGTAGTCAGTCGCATTCTTGACCGACTTGTTGACTGCCCGGACTCGTACGAAGTACGCCTCGGGTTGCCTGTTGTCGTTCTTCCTCTGCAGGCGGTTGAGGAACCCGAGATCCCACTCGGCAGCAAACGGCATCGAGTCGAAGTTGAAGGTCGCTCCGAACCCCTTGCCGGGGAAGAAGAGGTTCTGCCCGAACGGCACGAAGAACGTCCGCTGGAGATAGAACTTACCTCCCTCCTGCATGTCGGACAGCTGAATCGGGGCCTGGTCGGAGAGGTTCTTGATCCCGTAGACGCGCACGGCATCGGGCTTGCGCTCGCCCTGGAAGTTGACGGCGTCGTTCCAGTTGATGGCCCCGCGGAGATCGAGTTGCTGGATTCCGCCGCGGAGGAGGATCGGGTTCCCGTCGTCGTCCCTGCAGTCGACCACCTCGATCTTCGCGGGCTGGTTCGTAAGTTCCATCTCCTCCAGCGTCCCCTCGATGGGACGCTCGCACACGATCTTGATCGGCTGCTCCAGGGTACTGATCTCGACCAGGAACCCGGCGGGCGGAAGAATCGGCGTGTCGGGCCACGGCGCGCCCGGGATCGGCGACATCTCCCACGTCAGGTTCACGGCGTTGTACGGCGAGTTGATGTTGTCATCGACCGTTCGGTTGAGATCGAAGCCCTTGAAGAACCCCTTGTTGAAGGAGAAGATCGTAGCGCCGTCGTACCCGTAGGTCGCCTGCACGTTGCTGACCTGGTTCAGCATCCGGGGCAGTGGGTAGCGCCTGTTGAAGAGCCCCAGGATGCTCCTGATCAGCTGGACGATGCGGTTGATGCCGCGGATGTCCGCCTGGACAAACAGGAAGACTGCGATGCACGAGGACAGCTCGCTGATGTCGGGCCGGTTCGGGTCGCCGGTGTCGGTCAGGCGCGCGACCATCCGTCCCTCGTAGCCGAGGTAGCCGCCGCGGAGGGCCTGGAAATCTGGTCCCTGCAAGGCATAGAAGTCGCCGTGGATGTAGATGCCCAGCTGGCGCAGGTCGTTGAGAATGGTCTCGATGAGGTCTCTCAGAGCTTCGATGATCGCGATGATAGGGTCGAGCAGCCCCGTGGCGAACACCTTGAGGATCTCAAGGACGGCGATGAGGATGTTGAGGATCTGGATGAGGAAGCTGAAGAACGCGTCGATGGCCTGCCGGACCGGTTCAAGGAAGTCCGGGATCTCCAGCGAGACGGTCTGCCAAGTACCAAGTACGCCCTGTTCCTGTGGGCCTTGTTCCGGGTTGGCCACCTAGCGTCCTCCTCCGTGCTTCAGCCGTCGAAGCTGGTAGCTGAGGTCGTCGATCTGCTTCACGTCGCGGTCGGCCTGCTGCTGCAGGATGTCGCGCAGCTGTCCCAACAGCTCGGCGTACCGCTTGAAGGTGGGGATCTGTGCCTTGTCTCCGTCCTTGACGTGATCCTCGTTGCTGACCCACTCTCCGACAGGGAAACCCTCCGCGCGGAGGCGCTCCTTCACCTCCTCCACCGTCATCTTGGAGACGTCGAAGTCAAGCGGGCTGCGGTACTTCATGACGACCCCGCATCCTTCACGGACTGTGCGAGCCTGAGCTGTCTCAGCTCGTCGCGTCTCTTCTTCGGCAGCTCGTCCTCAAACCGGGAGATCCTCACGAGAGTCCCGTCCTCGCGGTTGACCCTGAAGTCGAGCCACGCCAAGCGCAGCTCCCGGAACTGGTCGTTGTTGTCGAGCACGTCCTCGATCCTGTCTGTCAGGACCGGGCGCCCGTCCCCCTCCTCGGCTGCCGGGTTGTCGGCGTTGCTCTCCAGGGTCGAGTAGCTCGGTGTGCCGGGCGGAGAGCCAGGCGGGAACTCGTGATCGAGGCGCGAGTCGTTGACCCAGAACCGCCGGTCCAGGACCGACAGAGCATCCGTCGTGTTCGCGAACGGGCTGATGCCGACGAGGCCCCTGACACCGTCGATCAGTTCGTTGCTCATGACGCCCTTCCCCTCGTCGGGGATCAGAGGGTTACCGAGATCGGCCACGTGCTGGTCTCGCTGGAACACGAAGTAGGTCCCGAACTTGTCCTCGCGGAAGAACACGTCGAACTCCTCAAGGAAGCTCAGCGTGCGCTCGCGCATCAGAAGGACAAGGTCGACGGCCTCCTCGCTGAACAGCGAGGAGGGTCTGATCACACGATACGAGAACGGGGCGACCGAGAACAGGTTGCCCAGGAAGCTGTTGGTAGGAGACCCGTTCTCCCCGGCGAAGGACGTGGGCCGGAGGTCCATCTGTCCCTCGACGCCTGGGCCGCCGGGCGGGTCGGCGAAGGGAGCCGTCGACGCGCTTACCGTCGGGAGCACGGCGTACTCCGCCGCGGTCCCGAAGGTCACGAACCCGCCGCCCGGGTCGGCCGAGTAGTCGGTGTCCGAGCTGACCGCGAGGGAGTCCTCCTCGACGGTCGTGACCCTGTACCACCCGCGGTTGTCGTCGAGCTGGGCCGGTGCTCCCGCGACGAACGGGACCTCCTGTCCGGCCGTAGCCACCGTACGGTCAGGGACACTGCGGTCGCCGAACGGGCGAGTCCCTCGCTCTGGACCCGTCGCGGGGATGGCTCCGAGCGGGCCAGACAGGTCGCCTGCCGGATCAATGACCACGATGTCTCCCTCCTGGATCCCGAGCGCGTCGTAGTTGATGGACTTGTCGGTGTCCTGGACGCGTCGCGGATCCGTGGGGTTCGCCTCCGGCTCCACGAACCCTCCGACCTGGGACGACAAGTCCGCGTGGCGGTCTAGGAGCACCTGGTCGGTGATCATGGTGAAGAGCTGTTCGTTGCTCTGCTCGTGAGGCACGGGCGCCTGCCGCAGGTAGATCTCGAAAGGCTTCCCCGGGACGTCCGCGGCCGAGACGGCCAGGATCCCCGGCGGCTTGAGCCAGATGTCGTCGGGACCCTCGATGCCGCCGATCTCCGCCTCGTCGAGCACCGTGACGCCGTCGTCGTCGAGCAGTCTGAACGTGTCGCCGGGATTCACGTTGACGAGATCGTCGTCGAAGCCCCCGAGCTGTGTTCCTCCGGTTGCCGTGACGACGAACGGATACGGCGTGGCGCTCGGGCCCACCACCTTGGTCCCGAAGGTGGTCACCGTGCCACGACGGATCTGGTAGACGTAGCGCAGCGGGCCGAGAAGCTCGCCCACGTCGGAGAGGACGTCGTGGAATCTCCTGATGCGCCGCACCTCCCAGGTCACGGGCTCGTCGGCGACCTCTCCGAACGCGGTCCCGTCCCGGAACCCGATGGCCGCCACGGGCACGGAGTTCCCCGCATCCACCACGCGCTCGTCGGCGCCAGCCAGGTCGAGGGTGGGGCGAGGCCAGGACGGTTCCAGGAAGATGCCCGCCTGCGCCGAGAATCCCGCGGTGATTCCGTCAGTCGTGATGAATCTGTCTCCGGGTAACACGGCCGGGATGCCCGCCGCCGCAAGCGCGTGGACGTTGTCCCACTGGGCAAGGGTCAGATTCAGCTCCATGAACTGGGGGACATCGTCGTAGACGTAGGCGTTCGCGTCGTCGACGAAGCTGGTGTTCACGATGGGCGTAGCAGCCGTCGTTCCCACCTCTCCGGCCGCAGGAGCACCGATCACGAGGTCGCCGCCACCGAACGTGAAGAACTCGTTGCCCGCGCCCACCCCAGACCCGGCGACGCGGAGAGCTCGGAACCCCACCGCGGTCGTTCCTGCGCTGTCGAAACCGACGAGGTTTCGAGGGAGCACCGGAGCGTCGGGGGGATCGCTTGCCGCGTCCATCGTGATGTCAAACTTGACGAAGCCCGTGACGATCGTCGTCGCCAGCAGAGCATCGATGACAGCTACCGCGGCAGCTCCGACGATGGAGCCATCAAGATTGGTCGCGGTGAGCGAGTTGACCGAGAACGTGTTGGTGGCGTTGTTGACCGCGGTGTAATCGATGCGGAAGTTCCCGGGGAGGAAGTTCGGGGCGTCGGGATCAAATTCGCTAAGAAGCCACAGTGTTCCCGTGGCAGCCCATGCCGATGATCCGTCTGACGGCACAGTCGTGTCGGAAACCTGGATGGTGGATGCGGCGTCGACTCTGGCCTGTACGATGTTCGGGAACACGATGCGCGCCCATCCGTTCTGCGTGTTGAAGGGCAGCGTCGTTGTCGTCAATGTCATCTCCCGACTCTCCGTGCTGAGCACGTTCGGCTCGACTACGTGCTTGACGAGGTACGTCCCCGCGGTCGTCGCGGCGCGCGGCGTCGCGGCGTCGCTTCCCAGGATCAGGCACACGTCGCCGGCCTCGATGCTCTCCAGGCTCCCGACCGCCGCGCTCAGGAACGTGACTCCGTCGCTGGATATCCTGAAGTTCCTGTTCGTGGCGACGCCTGTGACTCCGCTGCCTCTCGCGATCTCGGTCGCCGATCCGACCGGGAAGGCGGACGACGGGATCGCCGAGAACGTGATGGGAGACGTGGTGACGATGGGAGCGTTGCCGTGGCCCTCAAAACCCATCACCCGGAGCGTTCCTCGTCCCGTTCCGGCGGGCGCCGGGTCGAAGGCCCCGATACGCGGGAACAGGCTGCTGCGGTCCAGGAAGGTGAAGGGGAGGCCGCCGTTGACCTCCGCGGCAGCATTGACCGTACAGGCATCCGTGCTGCCGCTGGCCACGAACGGCACCTCCAGCTCGCTGGCCACCGCGATGCCAGCCACGAGAGGCTCCGTCCGCGGCAACACGGTTCGCAGGTCGAGGGACTCGTCCAGCGTGAGTCTGTCCGCCTGGATGAACCCGGTGGTGCTGGCTCCGCCCGCGCCGACGGCCGAGGTCAGGTCCAGATCGACGGTGAACCACAGCGGGATCGTGTCCCCCGGGTTCAGCGGGTCCTCCGGCAACGTGGGGGGCACGAGTCCCGGGTTGAGCGCGATGGTCACGAACGGGCCGGGAGTGTCTACGTAGATCTTCTCGTCGTCGGCGGAGATCGACGTGATCGCCTGCGCGCCCGCATCGCCCGTCGCCGTGGGTGCGCCGTTGTTGAACGCGATGACGACCGACTGGAAGAACACGGGCGCCGGGTTGACGAGGTCAGGTGCAGACCAGAGGTTGATGGTCACAACATTGTCCTGCGCGGCGCCGAAGAACGGGGGGCTGAAGATGTCATTGAGACCCCCGGTCAGGGCAGCCGGGGTCCCATCATTGAAGACCAGGATGGCGTTGGAGATCTGCGTGATGTCGAACTCGGTGACGGTACCGACGCGCCGTACGGCCATGCCGGGCGGGAACGCAAGGACGCCCTGGTTCACGAACGACATCGCGGTCTTGAGCCGGTACCTGATCCGCTCGGCTGCGGCGGCGGGAAGCGCAGTCGGAGTCACGAAGCGCGGGGGCTCGATCAAGCTGCTGCCACCCTGCACGAAACCGACGGACAGGATGCCCTGCGATCCCGGAGGCAGCCCTGCCCCGGCCTGTCCCGTCTCGACGAGGAGGACGTCGAACGGCACGACGTCGCCGATCCCGCTGTTGGCCACGTAACCTCCCGCCGTGGTCACCGGGGTCGCGTCCAGGGCAGTCACGAGAGCCGCCGGAGGATCCGTGCCCGTGAGCACCCCGAAGATCTGGCCGTCGGTCCCCTGGATCTCGTCCGGGTAGACAGCGTTGGGGACGAGGGAGTCCCCGAAGATGCTCTGGAACGACTCCTGGACGATGCCGAGGATCTCGATCTCGGTGTTCGGCGTGTAGAGGTAGGGCAGCGTGTAGTCGCCGCTGTCGTTGAGGAACCCGCCGGTCAGAGCCGGGATGGGAGCAGGCTCCGTGCGGCCGTTCCTGAATGACACGTCTGCCTCGATGGTGCTCAGCGGCAGAGGGGGACGCTGGTGCAGGATCTCCTTGAGGCCGAAGATGCTGGGGTCCTCGTAGCTGGGGAACGAGATGTCCCGGTACTCGCCGTCGGGTCGGTCCACGCGGAGATCGAAGTTGAGCCGGAACTCCGGCAGACCCTGGATCTGCGCCGCCGTCTCGGTCTGCGTGGGCGGGTCGTCCACGTCCCCCATCGTCACGTCGGCGTCCGGCGGCGTGACGAAGACCGTGTCTCCGCGCGACAGATCGATGGGAGGATTCGTGGCCGCCGGGTCCTCCGACACCTCCAGAAGCCCGTCGGGCAGGATGGTGGCCCCGTCCTGGTCGACGAACGTGATGACACAGCCGAGGATGATCTCCCCCACGAAGATGGACTTCGTGACGGTGAAGTCCTGGCCGAGGAACGTGAACGTGAACGTCTCGCCCGCGGCCGCGTCGATGATGCGCCCGTCGGGCCTCCCGAACGCCGCCTTCGGGAGCACCCTGGGCTCGTCCTGCCAAGCAAAGAACGCGGGGGTGAAGAGATCGGGATCGCCCGTGGTCAGATCGATGACCTCTCCCCCCTGCGCAGCGAGCTGCCCGGTGTCCGGCAGACCTCCCTCGCCGATGGGGAACTCGTGGAGCGGGAGCGGAGTGGCGATGACCGCGGGTCTCGGGAACGCGGCGAATCCGGGGAATCCGATGATGAACGGATCGAGTTCGGGGAACCCCACGTTGCTGTAGGCGTAGATGCGGGCCCGAGGCAGGCGCAGCCGGACGCTGATCGAGCCGATGTTCTCGATCTGCCCGAGGACCGGGTTCTCGACTTGGCCGATGGACTTGAGGAACGTACTGGCGCGCTTGGGCAGCTGGATCTTGAAGTTCCCCCCGTCGCCCTTGATGGAGAGCCGCCGGATCCGTTTGCGGAAGGAGTACACGCCGGGATCGACGGGAACGGCCTCCAGGTCGGCCCCGATGCCGGGATCCGTGAGGGTGAACGCCTCGGCGCGCTCGGGGAAGATCCTGGAGAACGCGCTCGGAGAACCCAGACGCCGGTACCGACCGAACGCCTCAAGACGCAGCGGGAAGAGCCTCAGCCTCTTGCGCGTGCGGGAGACGAGAACGACATCGTCGACGTCGTTCATCACCAGCTCCTTCTGCTGCTGCTGGAGGTCGTCCAGGAAGTCCGGGTCGATGTACGGGCCCTCGATGTCGTCTCCCGACACCGTGAGTGCCGTCGGGTCCACGAGCGGGTCCCGCTCCAGGAACACGGTGGCAGGGTTGTACGCGAAGAACAGCTCGCTGAAGATGTTGCGACGGTTCAGCTCGCCCGTGATCTCGTCCTCGTAGCCTGGAGGAGGGATTTCCTTCCCCCGACCGATGAAGAACTTGAACTTGCCGTCCCTGTCGCCGACCACGTTCCCGGTGATCGTCTCCTGCACCTGCTCAAAGGGGACGATGGTCTCGTTGTAGAACTCGAGGAAGACGCGGGCGGCACGGTCCGTGTCCTCCAGGTCCCGGAGCTGCGACTTGAGGCCCAACCGTCCCTGGGTAGCATTCTCCGCCGGAGGGATCACGGCCGGCGCTGCGCCGAAGGACGGCAGCTGTGCCGCGATGTCCCGGGCAACCTGGTCCGACACCTCTCCGAGGTAGGAGAGCAGGGGAAGTGACCGATAGAACCAGGTGTCCGGGCTGGAGAACGTGTAGGTGCCTCGGAGAATCTTCCCCAGGCGACCGTTCTCCTCCGAGGGGGCCTCGACGTGGACGAACCGGGCATCGAAGCGCGGGTTGAGCACGAACTCGCTGAACAGGATGGGGGTGACCGAGCGCTGCCTCGTGTGGCGCAGATACAGGATCTGCGTAGGGAGGAGCGGCCCCTGTGGAGGGGGCAGGAACTCGATCCCGCCGTCGTCTGCGTTGATCGAGTAGTCGATGGTGGGCCTGAGCGTGCGTCCTGGAAGCTCCACGCCGCCAGAAGTCTCTCCGAAGAGAATCAGCTCAAACGGTCTCTCGTTCGCGACCCCGCCACGTCCGAGGAACTGTGACGGGCTGGGCTGGTACACGGGGCGGACGCTGATTTTCGCTACGTCCTGGCCGAACGCGAACCCCCTGGGAAAGAAGCTGGTGACGTCGACCCTGGTCCGCGTGCCGTCATCGGACCGCTCGGAGCCCGAGATGATGAAGGGGAGACCTCCGAGTTCCAGGAGATGCCCCGGCACCGCGATTGCCGTCAGGTCGGCCTGGAACGTGATGTCCTGGAAACCGCGGTTGATCGGTTCGTACGCGGCGAAGATCTGCATCCAGAACCCGTCGGGCGCCGCGGGGACGATGTCGGTGGCGAGCGGGATGTCGGAGATGAGCGAGAGGGAGTCGGATCCCGGATCCCGGGATCCGGCTTCAAGCTCCGTCTCCGGGATGAAGTCGACCCTGGTCTGGTTCGTCGCGGGATCGAAGGTCGAGGCCGTTATGTAGAACGGGAACGCGGCGACCCGGAGCAGCTTGCCGGGCGTGACGTCGCCCGTCCGGTCGGTCTCCAGCGTGAAGCTCGACCTGTTGGCCTCGATGCGGAACGGAGGACGATACACGGGCGGCTGGCTGACGGTGTAGGTCTGCTCGCCGCCGAACGCCTCCAGCACGGCGTACGTGATTCGCACGACGCTGATGTGAGGGACGGGCAGCTCCAGGATGGCGACGCTGTTCTCGAAGTCGAAAGTGGCCACCGGGCTGCTGCCGACGTTGTAGATCGTCGACCCGACGTAGAAGACGGGCTCGATGTCGTCGCGGAGCGTTCGATCGGTGGGATTGAACCGCCACCGCGCCACGTCTCCCGTCCCCTCGGGAGTGGCCGGATCGAGCTGCACGAAGAGCGGGAGCTGCTCGATCACCTCGACGGGGTGCGTGCCCTTCGTCGGATCGCCTGGATCGTTTGGCTCAAGGAAGAGGCTCCCGGTACCGCTCTCGGCCCGGAAGTACTGCGCCTCGACGACCTGGAACTCGCGCAGCGGCGTCGTGAAGAGGAACGACCCCTGGATGGGATTCACCGTGTAGTCTCGCCCGCCAGTGGCGACCATCTGCTCGACCAGGAACGCCTCCGATCCGCCGTGGGCGGCCATGTCCGGTGCCGAGAAGTTAAGTGCCCCGTCCGACAGCCGGTACTCGACCTTCCCCACCGGGAGCTCGACCGGGCTGAGGTTCGGCGTCAGGAAATCCTCCACGTAGATGACGTCCTGCCCGTCGAACTGCGCGAAGACCTGATCTCCGAAGTTGAGCAGACCGTCTCCGATCTGCACCTCGATGATGTCCCCCACGAGCGGGAAGGTGACGGGTCCCGGCACCTTGACGAGGTTGCCGTCCGCGAAGGTGTAGGTCTTCGCCCCGACGCGGACGGAGAAATTGTCGTTGGCGAAGCGCTCCGACGCCGGACTCGGGACGAACAGGGCCGAGTTCACGATCTGCCCGAGATTCACCTGCTGGAGCTGCACCATGGCCGCGTCGGCGCTGCCGGGGTCCTGTCCGAACCGCACGTTGATCTGACGTCCGCTGGCGATGGCATCGCCCAGGACCGCGACCAGCCGCGTCTGGTCCTGCGCGGCCTGGTTGGCCGGCACGTCACCCAGCGGGGAGAGGACCCGCACCTTGAACGGATCCTCAGGGAGATGATTGAACTGCACGTACTGCGTGTCGGCGACGATGCCGGGATCGAACTGCTCCGCGGTGACGCCGTCGTAGAGTTCCCACGGGACGGGGCCTCCGCTGACGGGGAACGGCTGGCGCACGACGAGCTGGTTGGACAACGTCGCGTCCTGAGCGACGACGTAGGTCCCCTGCGCGTCGCCCTGCGTGATCTTGAGCTGGTAGCCAGCCTTGACGCCCAGCGCGACGAAGTCGATGTCGGGCGAGGAGTCCGAGAACGTCGTCCCGCCCTGCGCGAAGGTTCCACGCCCTCCGAGCTGGACGAGCGCACCTACCGTGTCGATCAGGAGAGCGATGCCGGGAGCCCCGTCGTCCGGCAGGATGAAGTCCTCCTCAAGCGTCTGTGGCTCGAGCGGCTGGCCGGCGACGGAGATGCTTAGTCCCTTGCCGGGGAGACGGAACGAGGACGGGATAACCCCCGTCTGCCCGAGGAACAGGTTGTTCGTGGGCTGCAGGAGAGTCTGGTTCTCCGTGTGCTCGTCGGCCCACGAGAACTTCTCCTCCCCGAACTGGTAGAAGACCTCGTCGTAGTTCTCCAGCAGCAGCGACACGAGACCGTCCTGTAGACGGAAGAAGATCCCCTCGTCGTAGCCCGCCACATCTTCAAGCGGAGGCCTGTCCAACAACACGACGGGCGACTGCGAGATGGACGGCGTCAGGACCACGTCCTCGAACCTGTCGACGTGGCCAACGTCGGCCACGTCGTCCTTGCTGCCGTCGAGGTTGAACGGGCTGCGGAAGACGCCGAGCGTGGTCCCGTTGTCGGGGAGCCACACGATGTCCGGCGGCGGATCGACGGCCACTGCGGACGCGATCCTGATCTTCCAGCCCGGGAGGAAGCCGAGGGCCGAGGGCCCGGAGAGGTCCCTGATACCGGGTCCGAGCCCGATCTCGATCTCGCCGTAGAATGCTTGGTCGGCCATCGAGGCCGTCTGGATCGCCACCCTCCCGTTCACCGCGACGGCCGTCCCTCCGGCGAGTACGGCGGCGAGGCTCTGTGCGATCTGCTCCGCCGTGAAAGTTCCGCCGACGGACGTGCTCACTCCTCCAGGGTCGAGAGACGCGTCCCACGTGGACGTCGCCCCGTTGATGTTCACCACGAACACCTCGTCGCCGACCAGGACGAACTGGTCGCGGACGCGGGACCACATGCGAGCCTCGCGAGCCCAGACGGACGGCTGCGCGCCAGACTGCAGGAAGAACAGCGGGTGGCCGTCGAAGCGCTGCAGGTCCTCGCGTCCCAGGATCACCTCGCTGCCCCCCGCGCCCTCCCGACGGTCGAGATACGCGGTTCCGCGTGGGATCCTGAAGCGGAATCGCGGGCGCTCGTCGTCGTCGTCGAAGACGATGATCGTCTTGATCTGCCCGTTGTCCGTGAACAGGACCAGGTCCCACGGCCCCGTCACCTGCCGCACGAGACCCGATCCGTTCCCCGGACGGACGCCGGGGTCCGTGGAGGTGTTCGGGACCGCGCCCGTGCCGTCGGCGAGGAACAGCACGCCGGACGTCCCTGGAGACGGGGTGGGAACCGCGTCTGGGACGAAGATCTGGTGGTCCTTGCCGGACACCACCGTGGGCATCCCTCCGCTGTCGACGAGCTGGACGGGGCGGCGGAGGGGCACGGGTCTCTGCGTGAGGCTGACGCCGTCGTAGAAGACGAGGGCGCCCAGGAAGCTCACGTCGAAGTCGGGGCTGTCCGGGTCAGCACGGGCCAAGTCGACGTCGGAGAACTTGAGCCGGCCCGTGCTGGCCGCGACCCCGACCTGGTGTTCCTGGACGACGAGGGCCGCGAGGGCCGTCTCCGTCTCCACGAGCAAGGCGTCCAGAGGCTGGCGAGAACCGATCCTGACGAACGGGTACTCCGTCGGGCCCGGGATGGGCGACAGGAACAGCAGCCGGAGGTTGGCGTCCTCGAGCGGACCCAGCGGCTCGATCTCGTCCTGGTCGACGAAACCCCGGTACGAGTAGAAGATCCTCTGCCCGGCGAAGGTGTCCACGAAGGCCGGGTTCCACACGAGCTGTCCGCTGGCCTGGCCCACGATGCCGGCGAGCGTGGGGTCGGTCGAGAAGTCGAACTCCTCTGCCTCGTCGTCCGTGACGACCTTGATGCCGCCGAACCCGGACACGCCGACAGGCTGTGCCACGGGAATCGAGGAAGCGTCCGGTCGCGTGCCGATCCTGACCATCGAGTAGGAATCGGGCGCGGAGCTGTCTCCCGGCAGGAAGTCGCCGAGGATCACGTGCGACGGAGCCGGTGCCAGAACGTAACTCCCGTCGACGAGGAGCACGCCGAGATCTCGCGGAGGAGTGCCTCGCAGGGGGCGCCATCGCTGGACCCTCCCGTCCCACTTGAAGCGGTTCTCGTAGCGGTCGTTCCGAGACCACCAGAATGCCGGGGGCGAGATGGTGTAGTCCGTGTCCGTCGCTCGATCTCCGCGCTGGCTGGACACTCCTCCCCCGAGCGTCGCGAGCGTCACCGGATCCGTGATCGTGAACACCCCGCTGACGGGATCGAAGTCGCCGTGCCCGACGAGCTGGACCTCCTCTCCGGTGTCGCCTCGGCGCACCACGAGACTGACGACGCTCACGATGGTCCGGTTGGCGTCGTCGATGATGATGGAGGAGTTAGAACCTGACGCGCCGAACGGATTGTCCGCGACCAGGACCACCAGATCTCCCTGCGGGAAGGAGACCGTCGCGTCGCTCACGACGAACTCGCCCGCGTCGCGCAGGTCGGCCGTGTTGGCGGCCCAGACCAGGTACTCCGTCTGCCCGTCGTCCGGGCGCAGGAGCACGGCCGCGCGGTACTGGTCGGCGGACAGCTCGACGAGGTCGGGGGACGGCAGGACGTAGTCCCCCGAGAGGGGTTTGAAGTCGCGGTCGACACCGTTCGACGCCTCGTCGGTCGTCGTGGCGTTCGCCGGCGCCGTGCGAGGCGCCCTGAGCACGAATCCTGTGAAGTCGAATCCCATCGGTGCAGCTCAAAGTGGGGGCGGCTCAAAATACCAAGCTGATGCTCGTCCCCGTCGCGGGGACGGGCGACGGCGACCCGGTCACTCCCCCGAACCCGAAACCCGTCTGGACCATGTCGGCGATGCCGATCCCGAGACCCTGAGCGACCCTGGGAGCCATCTGCCCATTGACGCCGGATGCCTGGAGATTCGCGAGGAGGATCCCGATGAGCGTCGCCGAGTTGGACAGGCTGATCTTCGACACGTCTCCGCCCACGCCCACGCCCGCCGAGATGCCGCTGTACTGCGCGGCGGAGTTGAGGACCGTGGCCAGCCCGGACCCTACCGCCGTGCCGAGCCCGGCCGCGGACTGTCCGTTGATTCCCGCCTGCTGGAGGCCGGCGATCACGAGCGCAGTCCCCCCCGCGAAGAACAGCTTGCCGTTCACGGAGCCGGCCCCGGCCACGCCGACCGTCGATCCCTTCACGAGCACGTTGGTGGGGAGAGGGATCCAGCTCGGGACGGACTTGCCCACCGCGGACGCGATGCGCGGGAGGTCCTGAGACCCCGGGAACACGGCCTGTCCGGCAGTGATGATGGCCGACGTGATGGCCGCGCTCACGAGGGCCATCAGATCGGCACCCCCAGCCGGTGACCCTGGCTGCCCATGCCGAAGAAGGACAGGGGAAGGTTGGTGAGGGGATCCCGGTCGGCGCTGCTCACGATGGCTCCGACGTTGCCGTTGCCTCCGAGCGTCGTCACGGTGCCCGACAGCTTGGTGAACCCGTTCGACTTGAGGGTGAGGGACGCCAGCGCCTGGACCGTCGTGGCGAGGGTCGTCTGGACCAGTAGCGTGCCTGTGGGGACGGTCACCCGGACCCCGGAGCTGGTGTCGACGGTGATCTGGTTGACCCCCGCTCGCGCGGTGAACGTCCCCACGCCGGTGCGCCACGTGATGTTGCCGACGAGGACCGTCGTGGTGTGGTCGCCGAGGTCGATCCTCTCGACACGGTCCCCGAAGAGCATCGTGTACTCGTCGGTCTTGCCTCCCGCATGGCCCGTCAGAGGCGTCCCGATGAACTTGGTCTCGCGCAGCGGAGCGTTGCTCGGGAGGAAGCTCTTGGGACCTGAGTAGAGGTTGGTCTCGCGGCCGAGGACAGACTTGTCCACAGTGTTCGACTGGAGGAGGAGCTTGTCCGTGAGTACATTAGTGCTCTGCTTCGATGTGATGAGCACCTCGTTCGTGTCCGTGATCTGGACCGCGTTGGCGCCTGAGATCTTGGCGATGCGGGCGGCCGTCACGTGGACGTTTCCGTTCGGGCTCTCGACCGCGACGGCGGGGAGCGTGCTCTCCTGGAGAGCGTCGGTCCCCGTCCTCGCGGAGAAGCTGCCCCGCGTGGTCGGGGCGTTCCCGCGGATCAGGACTGCCCCCGTCTCCGTGCCCACCGTCAGCGCGAAGTTGTCCGTGGGATCTCCGTTGCGGAGGTTGAAGACCAGGTTGGGCGCGTTGATGACGACGGGACCGTTCGCGTCGAGCCTCATGCCGCCGTTAAGGGCCATCTCCAGGGAGTCTCGGTCCTGGGGTCCGCTGAGGAACGCCTTGAAGCGTCCATCCTTCGTGGCGCTGACGAATGCCGGGGGAACGCGCGACGGATCGTCGACGGGAGGGGTGATCTGGAACAGCGAGGCGGCGTGGTCTCCGATGGGAGACCCGATGCCCGATTCCAGGCGAGGATCGATGCGCGTGCCGTCGAAGATCCTCGGGGCGAGCGGAAGACCGTAGAGCAGCCGACCACGTGTCGTGTACGGATCGTTGCCCACAACGGATCCGAGGACCCAGAGGAGAAATGGGCCTCCAGCGGCCACGGACGTGTCCTGGACAGCGTCGGCGGGCAGACGGTCGGCATCGAGTCCGTCCATCTGCTCCGTGACCGGCAATCTCCCATCCCACGTGTGGTCCATCTCGATCCTGTACTCGGTCAGCGTCTCCGACTCTCCCTGTTCCTCGGCGATGGCTGCATTGGCAGGGATGGACGTGTTCTCAGGATTCGGGTCGAGGGAGACGCGATACAGCGGCTTGCCGCCATACTCGGCATCTGACGTGACTCGACTCGGGTCCAGGGCGTATCCGTCGGTACCGATGTAGAAACCGCGAGAGAGGAACGAGTACGGGTCGATGTTGTCCTGCAGGAAGACCCCGCTGTCCGGGAACGGCAGGCTTGAGTCAGAGCGGAAGAAGACAGCGTGTGGGGTCAAGACGTTCTGTGCCGTCGAGCTCGCGCCCAGGGTGGCGGGAGGGAGAGGATTGCCGGACTCGTCCTGTTGGACACCCGCCGTCCAGTCGACCCCGTCGCTGAACATGCGCGCGGGGAGGAACGTGGCGTCTCGCTGGACCATGCCGGCGTAGATCCGGGCGCCTCCGATGGCGTGGAACTGTTGGAGAGACCTGAACAGGATCGCCTGATCCTGGTCTCGGAGCCGCACCTCGTTCGCCCTGCGGCTGGCGATGAGGACGCCCTCGTCGAGGACCACGTCCGAGCCCTGACTCGACGACAGCACGACATTGCCTGGCAGCATGGGGACGGTCTTGAAGCGTCGACGACCGTAGATGCCCTCGAAGTGGGCCTGCTTCTTCGGATTCAGGTCGGTCTCGGATGGCAGGAAGCTCTGTACGGGAAGCCATTCGATGCCGGCCTCCACGCCGATGGGCAGCCATGCCAAGATGACCGGGAACTTGCTCTCCGCCGCAAGCCACCCGACGACGCAGACGTCACCTGGCTCCGGCAAGGCCCCCATGAAGTGGCGTGCTCCCGCGGCCGCGGCCGTCACCGGAATCGGGACCCACTCGAAGATGTCCGACTCGCCAGTCATAACTTGGAGAACGGCCTCCTGACGGGCATAGTCGACCCGCACCACCCGAGCGATCGAGAGGCCGTACGCGGCCGGCCCTGTGCTGAGGTCCTTCGACTTGACTCTATGCTCAGGAGAGACGTCGAAGGAGATCTGCGCGGACGGGACGGGACGGTCGACGTCCATCGTTGAAGGAGGTCTCGGCATCGGTCAGCTTCCCTCCGGCGGAGTCGCCGCCGGACCGGCATTGTTGTTGTTGAACGCCTTTGCGTCCGGCGACGCGCCGTCGAGCACCTCGCCGCGATATCGTCGCTGCTGCAGGGCATGCTGCGAGGTCCTCTTGATGATCTCCTCGCTGTGGAATGCCTCCGCCTTCTGCCCGCCCTGGTCGATGTCCTCGACGGCCACGAAATGCTCGCGCCCGTACGCGGCGAGGACCACATCGGCGAGTGACCCGCGACAGACGCAGGAGTCTCCGGCCCTCGCCGCGAGGTGGGCCGTGAGGTCGGCCAGCTTGTAGGCGGCGTTGGAAATCGTTGTCTGGAAGACCGGGCTCTTGCCGTAGTTGGCGGCGAATCCGATGAAGTTGCGCACGAACTGCGTGTCCGAGATGTCGAAGGACTCCTGGTCGACGAGGTTGGGATCGTCTCCGTTCGCTGCGAGCATTTCCCTCAGAACATCCCGTCCAGTTGGAGTCGTCCCGAGAGCCGAGACAGTCAGGGCGAGGTTCTCTGCCGACTCCTCCAGATCGGCCCGTTCCCGATCATCGGCGACGGCTCGATCCACGACTCTGGACGCGTCTATCGTCGCTTCCCCTCCTTCCTGGCCGAGATTCTGGGACAACGGGGTCTCCCGCTCCCCCAGAAACTTGGCGAGGAAATCAGACACCGCATTCCTGACCCCCGACAGGAGGTTGGCTCCTGGGCTGGTGCGGCCCTCCGTCGCCAGGGTGAACTCGCGGAGGAACTCCTCGGCGGTCTGCGCCGTCACGTTCCGGAACGGATCCTGGCCGCTGTGAATATACGCAAAGGTTCCTCCGGGCTCCACAGACAGGCCGCGTCCGTAACGGAACGCGCCATAGTGCTGGTAGCCCTTCTCGTCCGAGACAGGGAACACAGGGCTGTGTAGAGGGAGATCCTTCTTGCCCTCCTTGACAGCCTTGTCCTCGGTGAAGAAGGACACCACCGCAGCGATGGCGTCGTCCAGACCAAAGGTCTTGGAGAGTATTTCGTTGAAGTCTCCGCGGATCTCTGACAGGCGCATGTCCTTGCCCGTGGCCGGATCCAGTGCCGCGGCCACCACCTCGTCGAACTTCTGCTCGATTACCCTGGCAATGCCGACGGCGAAGTTGGCGGCGAGCGCTTCCACGGCCCGCGTCCACGCACGTCCGTCGTCTTTCTGCGCCCCGAAAGGCTTGTAGCCAGGGAGCATGGCGACGTCGGAGATCCTGAGATCCGGGATCTCGATAAGATCGGGAGCATCCCCCAGCTGCTGCGAGATCACCTGGACCGCGCTTGCCGGTACCTGATCGGGCGAGAGAGGGGCAATGATGTCCTCGAGAGGAGGGAGTTCCACGAGCGTCAAGCCCACGAGATCGCCGTTGTCGTAGATGGGCAGGTCCACAGTCCCCACGTCCAGCCCGATCTGCTCGTACACGGGCCCGAAGACCTCCTGGACCGTCTTCGACGGATCGTCGAGGTCCTGCGCGGCATCGAGGAACATCTGGGTGATCTGCTTGGATACTCCCTGTCCGTTGAACGTGATGGATCCCGCGGTCTGCGAGGTCCCTACCACCTCCGTGAACTTGCTCCCCTCGTGGCGCATGAACGATATCGTATGAATCTGGTCAGTCGTGAGGACCCGCGGTGTACGCTGGGGCCCCTGGGCGATGTTGAGCCCTACACGGCACTTCCCCACGCCGATCTCCGCCTCCGGGTATCTTAGGTTCTGGTTCGGACGCGTCACCTCCGACTTGAACTGGACTACGAGACGATCCGTCGGCGTGAAGGCGGGTCGCGTGGTCACACTGGGCGGGTTCTCCAGCTCGGGGGCTTCCTGCGCAGGCTGCTCGGGAGAATTGGCGTTCGATGCGACCGTGGTAGGAGGAGGACTGTCGGAAAGCGTGATCCTCCCGGGAGAAGGGATCAGGGGGATGTCCTCCCTCTCGCCCTTCTTTCCGCGCTTCGTTCGGGCTCCGAATCTGGTCACCCAATTGTTGGCCTCCGCCGAGGGTTCCGCCCAGAAGCTCCTCGTATCAGGAAACGGTGCTTTCGGCTCGTCCACGGCTCCTGTGTCCGGGTCGAGCCCCAGGCGCTTGAAGAACTTCTTGCGCTCCTTGGGATTTTTCGGCGGGTTGAGCTGACCGTTCAGATACTGCTCTCGCTTGTCCTGGTTTCGCTGCTGGATCTCGGCCGCAGTAGCATCGTCTCGCCGATCCATGTGCATGAATGTGGAGGGAGGTCCCTTCCCCCCCTTAGGACGTATGGAATAGAATCCCATCCCGGAGATCAAGCCCTCGTTGAAGCCCCTCGCCACTTCCTCTCGAATGGCATTGACGGCCACGTCGTATGGACCAGGGGAGATTCCGTTGTCCTTGGCCGTGGCGAACGTCTGGTTGGCGAACAGGACGTCGATGGCCACGCCCGCCGAGTGGTACGCCTCGGAATCCGAGGGCTCAAACTCGGGGCGGAATCCAGAGAACAGCTGTGGATTCGCGAAGATCAGGCCGTTAGAACTCGCCACTGCTTCCTGGTAGTCGCTTCGAGCCAATATCCTGTTCACGACTTCATTAACAGCGGCGGTGATGTCCAGGAGACGCTGCGCGTGCGTGGCATCCATGTTCCTCGACGCCGCTTCCCCCCTAGTCTTCGTCTGTCCCAGCAGTTTGTCGAACTCGGCCGGCATGTCTAGCCACCCATCGATCCCGGGCAGAGTAGGGACGAGTTCTCGCAGCTGGGTAAACAGGTCTGCTCCGATGCCCACGATGTTGCCCGTCAGCACATTGGAGAGAGCGCTGGCCGCCCTCCGTACCGTCGACCTGGTCCTGGCCTTAGCCCGATCTCCGTCGTCGAACACGATGATGGGTGCGCCCTGCATATCCGGGTCGGGGTGCGAGCACGAGTAGTACCTGTACTGCCCGTTGACGGACCCGCACAGATACTGGCCTTTGAGATGGCTGAGAGTCTCGAAGTAAGCGAGAGTGACTTCCCCGCCGTGGATACCGTCGACCTTTCTCTTGATGGGGTCGTTGCGATTGGGCTGGAGAGCCTCGAAGACGAGAGCGAGTTTCTGGATGCTGCCGTTCTCTCCCAGAATGCTGTTGAACTTCTGTCTCTCGCTCTCCAGCTCTCCCTCAAGCACACCGAGCTGGTCGCGGAGCGGATCTCGCTGGGATGCTCCCGCGGCGACCGCCCTCGTCTTCGACGTCTCCTGCAGTCCTAGTCTTCTCGCCAAATCGGCAGCGTTGGCGAATCCGCTGGCGATGGCCGCTTGCCGCTCGACCTTGTCGATCTCGGCCTCCGTCCCCCTGAGCGGCCCGAGAGCTTCACCCAGCTCCCGGAAACTCCGCTTCAGGTCCTCGATGTCGAACACGAAGGACTGCTGTGGATTCTGGCTGTAAGTGAGCCGAAACTTCGTGATGTCCCTGGGGTCCGTCGTGACGGCTCCTTCCTCGTTGAGCGGCTCGAAGGCCCTGACATTGTCGAAGTCTCTCTTGAGGAGTCCCCAGAGGACGTCGGCGTCTCCCTCGACGGCATTGAAGTAATCGAGGCCGACTCCGACCACGGTGTAGTTGGGGTTGAGCTGTTGGGGATCAATAGCCATCACGACGTTGGGAAAGCCCACGATCCTGGGGACGAAGATCGGCTTGTCCGTGTTGCCGGGCATCACGCTCTGGAACACCTCCAGGGGGCGTGGCGGCAGATCGGGCCGGTTCAGCTTGATCTGCCAGATGGCACTCTTGCCCTCGGCCGGTGCCTCCAGCACGCCGGGGGCGTGGAACTTGGCCCTGCGGCAGGTCAAAACCAGATTCGTCGTGCATTGGCCGCCGAACGCGAACTGATGGCTGATCTGCGAGATGTAGTAGTAGCAGTCGATGAACGGGATGTAGACAGGGTAGCCTGGTCGAAGTTCGGGACGGATCGGAATCGTGGCGCTCGCGCTGTACGTGTCCACGTTCGCGAGATCGAGTCGCGAGACGGCCATCCAGAAGAGAACCTTGGGATCCGTCTGATACGTGACGTCGAGGGAGGCCGCAGGGCGCCAGCCGAATTGCGCGACCAGCTTGTAGTCGACATACATGCCCCTCTTGAGCAGCTCTGCTCCCTCCGCGAGGCCGGTAAATCCGCCAATCCACACGCCCTTGACGATGGCGTAGGTTGCCTCAGGTTCCTTCTCGACGACCGAGATGTTGATGATGTCCTCGTCCTGGAGTCGGTAGTACCTGTTCGTCGACGTGTCCAGGTTGTAGAACGGAGGCTTGAACACGAGGTCGCCGTCGACGTCCTGGTAGAACTCGTAACCGGTCACGTCACACACGGCAGTGGCGAGGTCCATCTTGGTCTGGTACGTCGATTGCCATTCGTTCACTGCTCCAACCTCGGAGATCGCCTGTGAGAAGGCGAACATGTCCAGGACAGACAAGTCGACCAGCTCTCCATCCTGCCGAATCACCGGCGAGTAAACGAGGTCAGAGCCGAGGTTGGCGAGACCCAGGGACTTGGCCACGGACCATCGCGCAGAGAACGGATCTTTCTCTCGACGCTGGGCAGACGGATCGCTGAACGTGGAGCTGGTCAGGAGACCCTGGATGTCACTCACGTCATGCTTCGCCAACCAAGCCTGCTGCGTGGCGTTGAACAATCGACCGTTGACCCCGAACATGCGCAGGTTCTGGATACGTGTCTTGAACCTCTGTTCCCAGTAGAGGACAGCCATGTCGTAGATCTGGCGTCCCGCGGGACCCGTCGATTCCGCGACGCTTGTCAGGTTCGATTCCTGATCTAGGGCGAATTCCACGCCCGCCGCAGCCCCGGCCACGTCCCTGTAGAGGGTATAGATGATGGCGAACGGGTGCATGGAGTTGAAGACGTTCCCGACCAGGGTCGTCCGCGCCGGGTCGTTCGTCGGTCTCTCGCCGAGCTGCGCGGCCGAGGTGGCTACGTTCTGGAAACGCCAGAAGTGCAAGAGAGACGCACACTGCAGGGAACCGTGGTAGAATCCGTCCGAGTACTCGTAGGTAACCTGCGTCACTACTCCGTGGAAAACTGGGTAATACGGGTAGGAGGCATACTTGGAGAGGTCAAGACGGTCATTGGCCGTCGGGTTGGGGAATGAGATGTCGGGGCTGGCGAGGTGGGAAAACATCCCGCGCACGGGAAAGTAACCACGCATGAAGATGTGGACTTCAAGACCTGGGCGCAGGATGTTGTAGCCGTCGACGAAGACCTGCTGACCCTGCACGCGGGGCAGAGTCAGGTTAATGTTCGCCGAGTGCGACCCGGGCTGTGTGCCCGTCTCGACGTTGAGAGAGGTCACGAAATGCTGGATGTCGACGCGTCCTCGACATCGGGGACAACCGGGGATGGACGTGTCGCCGTTGATGAACACCAGGGCGTCGGGTGTGTACTTGACGACCGCGCGGTTGTTGAGGCGCCACGTGCCCGCGTAGGGTCTGTTCTCGATGCCGGCCATCGTCCTAGAATGGGTTGAGAGTCGTCGGCGCGAAGGGATTGACGGCCTGCGACCCCGGAGACGGTACCGCGGTGGGACCGTTGAACGTCCGTGGATCGACGAGCGGGTCGAGGACGGCGGTGGAGGGAGCCGCGGAAGGGGCGAACGGGTCGACAGCGCTGGAGACGAACGGATTGATGGTGCGCATCGCGTTCGCCTCCTGGTTCGGAACGAAGGGAACTTGGCCGCGCTGGACCGAGCTGGGGCTGGGCATAGGAGGGGAAACGTACGGCCGGACGGCGCCGGACTGCGATCTGTCGAACATGAAGGACACCGTGAACTCGAAGCTGAAGTCCACGGCCCCGTGCTGCCTGCCCTCGTCGTAGCTGTACTGGAAGTTCTCGAACTGCCCCAGGTAGACGAACTGGTCGTAGGTGATCTCGACGTGGCCGATGAACAGGTGGGCCTCGGAGCGAGGCCTACCCGCGGTGTCGTAGATGTACCCGTTGTTCCTGTAGAACGTGAACAGCCCCATCAGATTCTGCCAAGCGGCCGAACTCCACTTGGACGCGTACTGATACCCGCTGACTCCCACGGTCTCGAACGGGACGACCCCATGCGCCGTCGAGGCTTGACGAGCCGTCCCACGACTCCCGGCGACGAATCCGGCGGACCTACCGGACACGCTCATCCTCACCTGCTCCTCGCCCCACGACTGGAAGACGTAATTGTACCTATTGCGGTCCTGGTAGACCTGCTTCTTCGCGTACGTGATGGTGAGGTTCTGGGGGTTGACGAGCAGGGTGAGCGCGGGCGTGACCGCGATGCGGTTGACCTGCACGATCACGTCCAGGGCTTGGATGAGGTCCGAGACCGCCGCCTGGTTCGCCTGTGACTGCTCGACCGCCAGTGGATCGAACTGGATCCCGTTGGCCGCGATCATCTTGTCGAGACGAGACAGAGTCGCCCCCCTGGTCGGTCCCGATGCGAAGAAATTGGACTGCCTGAACTGCCTGCGACGTTCCGTCACCTTGGAGAAGTTGTTCGACGCTCTGAGCGCCGTGTCGATGATCTCGATGTTCTGGTCTCCCGTGATGGGCGGACGAGTACCCAGGAGAGCTTGACGAGCCTCCTCGATCTCGGCCGGCGACGATGTCGGGTCGGCAAGCACGGTGTCCAGGTTGCGCTGAGCATCCTCGAAGGCGAGCCGGAGAGGCCCGTCGAAAGCGCCGCTCGTCTGCGCCTGTCCTCGTCCGAGCAACGCGTCGAGGAGGATGTCGGGCGGCACGATCCTGAACGTGAATGGCGATCCGAGACGCGAGGACCGCAGACGCTGGAGAGTCCCGTCGACCGCGCTGGACTCGGCGGAGAGGGTGTTCGCGATCCAGTTGGGGCCCGTGTCCAGTCCAGCGTAGCTGCCGAGAGGTTGGAACTTCGTGAGAGATGTCTGGCTGGCGTCTGCCACGTCAGGACTCCTCGAACGGGTTGATGGTCGTGGGAAAGGACACGGCCGTGGGGCCCGAGAATGCGCGTGGATCTCCCACGAATGGGTCAAGGAGCGCAGTGGAGGGAGAACCCGCCGCCTCGCTTTCGCCCGTCGAGAGCGTGGAGGCTGGACCCAGGGATACGGGCCTGGCCGACTGGAACCTCATGATCTCGCGGTCGATGAGGAACCGGGCGCTGAGGTTGAACTGGTACGGGGTCTCGGCCGCCTCGGCCACGGTGAACTGGCCATCGAACCACCCGATGTGCGACGCGCCGTCGAACGTGATCTTGATGTACCCCTGCGCGGCGATGTTCCCGAAGACATCGTAGATGGCCCCGTTGTTGTGAAACAGCGCCAGGAGGTCGAGGTACTTGTCGTAGGCTATGGTCTCCCGGCGTCCCTGATCTCCCGAGGATGATCCGCCGATGTTGGACAGGCCCGTGTAGAGCCGCATGAATCCCCCAGTCGCCGCCTCGAAGGAAATCTCCTCGGTGGCGTCCCCCCAGTGGAACTCGACGAACCCGGCCCTGGTCTGCACGCGCTCGATCTGCTTCGCGTAGCTGAGTTGCATCGTTCTCGGGTTCACGTGGAGGACGAGGCGAAGGCCTCCAGCGACCTGATCGAGCAGACTGGTCTCCCTGTCCGGGAGGAGGATGTCGAAGATGACAGGGCGGCGACCTCGCCTGGGCCCTCCCTCCTCGCCCTTGAGAGGACCTGAGAACGCTCCTCGGAAGACTGGAAGCTGGCTAGGCATTGCCGGTCGCCCTCAACGCGCGCATGACGGTGCTGTAGATTCGTCGCTGGTCCCCGCCGTGGATGTTGACGTTGACCGTCCCGCGCGTCCGTGGGCCGCCCGCCATGCCCGTCGCGATGGGTCCTCCAGGACGCATGGCCATCACCGTGTCGCGCTCGTCGGTGATGATGGGCCGTCCACCTCCAGCCGGCAGGATGAGGTCCTTGGCCGCTTGGGCCGTCTCAAACACTTGGAGATTCTTGAGATCGTTTGCTTTGCGCGCCGTGTCCAGCGTGGCGACGGCGATCTCCGCTAGATTGACGTTCGCCTCCTGCTGAAGCTGCTTCGTCGGATCCGAGGCCTCCTGCATCGCCTGTCCAACCGCATCTCGGACACGCTCAAAGAACTGTTCTTGCGTCTCCCCTACATAGGTCTGGCCGGCTGCCTCTGCCGCTCGTTCCTGCACTCGCAGACCCTGGGTGGTCGTCATGCCCGACGCCATGGTCACCCGCCGCGCGAAATCCTTCGCGGCCTCGGTCCACTGCGTCTCGAACTTGTTCTCGATGGTATCCGGCATGTCCTCCATCATCGCCATCATCTCCTCGTACCCGGCACTGAGGTTGGGCGAGATGGCCTCCAAGGCCATTCCCTGTTCTCGCATCTTCTCCTCGATCGCAAGGAGGATCTGGCTGGTGTACATCCCCTCGGTGTCCATGTGCGACAGGATCTCCGACCCTCTCTCAGCAGTCTCGCCCATGTGTCTCATGTCCTCGTTAGCCTGTGCCAGAACCTCGATCTGGTCGTCGAAGCCTTTCTTGAGAATGGGATCCTGCGTCCCCTCCCTGGACTTCTGCAGACCCTGGATGAGCTTGTTGTTGGCCTCGATCGCATTGGTCACGTCGGTCTGCGTCTTGGCCAAGTTTCGCTCGACCGTGGCACGTCCCTTGACCCCCGGATCTTCCGGGCTGAAGACGTGCCACCAGTCGAGGAAGCTCATCCAGAAGTCGTGGACCTCTTTCCATATCTTATTGAGGATCTTGGCGATGTTCGCCTCCAGCACGTTGGACAGCTTCTCCGTGTTCTGCGATATTTGCCGCGCGAGTTCGATGTCCTCGGACACCGCTTGTCCTGCGGCCTTCTGGTATCGGTCGTTCTGCGCGAGCATCAGGCCCTGCTCGTCCGTGACCTGCTTGCCAAGAATGACTGTGTTCGACTTGGAGTCGAAAGTCGCACCGACGATCTCGCCTGTCTGGGTGACAACGGCCCCGTACAGCTCGGCCATCGCTCGCATATCCTCGTTGGCGATCTTTTGCTGTCCGCTCTGTATTCGACCCTGAATCGCCCGAAGCGACTTCAAATCGGCGGCTGTGGCCCTGGAGGCGTCGATCAACGCATCGAGCTGCTTCCCGGAAAATCCCGTGACCTGCTCGGCGGCAGCCCGTCCTGGGGCTCCCTCCTCCGCGATGAAGCGGTGGAGCATCCGACCCGAGAAGACCTGGCTCTGCGTGAGCATCGCCAGCGTCGCGGCCGGTCCGACCCGACCCATCGCCTCGACTTGCTGTCCCAGGTCACCCTGGCCTGCCTGGATCGTCTCAATCAGGTTGTCCATCCGCTGGACCATCTCCGGCTCGTACCCGATCCGCTTGAGCTTGGCCATCAGCTTCTCCCGCTCCTCCTCTCCCATCTTCCCGAGACTCTTGACCAGAGAAGCTCCGCTCGTGATGCCCGCCTTCTCCCAGAGATTCTTGTCGGAGAGATTCTTGGTGAGGTCTGCGTAGATCCCCTCGGCCTCGGCCTCGGCCACGTCGGCGAATATGCGGGCCGTCTCGGCCTGACCCGTAAGCAAGATCTGCTTGAGGCGAGCCTCCGTGGTCGCGTCCGTCCACGTATTGGTGAGGGACTTGAACAGCTCGACTCCGGCCGTCTCCCCCATGATGTTGCTCAGGTACTTGAGCATCTTGCCCGCCTCCTCAAGGCGCACGGCGTAGAAGCCCATGCCCGACGTGGCCTCGAGGATCGTCGAGTAGAATCGTTTCGTGGAGAATCCGGACAGCGCCGCCTCTCGGTGGACGGTCGAGAGTCCCTCGGCGATCTGGCCGAGACCTACGCCGAAGTCGTTGGCGAGATCCCCCATATTGGTGCCCACCATCTGCAGGTCGATACCGAACAGCTTCGAGTACGTGATGGCCAGCTCGGCCGCGTCCGCGTAGTCGTGCATGTTCGCCGCGCCCCGGTCTATCTCCTCTCGCATCTTCCTGAACTGGTAGTTCGCCTCGTTCATCGCCCCGAGCACGCGGAACATGTCCTGTGCATTGACGCGGAACCCATTGATCTTGCTGGCGGCGTCCGTGATCTGCGTGCGAATCGTCTCCAGTTCCTGACCGAAGCGCTGCCCGGCCTCCACGGGTCGTCCTCCGATGCCGAAGTCTGCAATGCCCGCCGTGTCTGCGATGGCCTTGTTCATCTCAACGATGCGGTCGTTGAGGTCCATGAACAGCTTGACCAGGGCCATGACGGCCCCGGCCACGGCAGCTATCGCCACGAGGGCACCCCCGAAACCGGCCACGGCCCTTCCGGCAACGGCCATCCCTCTGGCCTGGGTGGGGTCGACCTCCCTGATCCTCCGTGCTCTATCCTGTTCCGCTCGTCCTCGCTGCTGAATTCTCCCAGCGATCCCTCGACCGAGACCCAATATTCCCTCGGGCGAAGATATCCCCGCCTGGATCTCCTGGACAGAGTCCTTGAAAGCGTCGGCGCTCTCGCTGAATGTCCTGACCTGACGTCTGCTCATCGCCTCAAATGCTTCGGCCTGAGCCTCGACCTCACGGGCAAATCGCTTGGACCTTTGATCGAGCGTGCGCTCGATCTTCTCGGCCTCGGCGACCTTCCCCTCAAGCATGAGCTTGTGCCACTTCTCTGCGGCACCGATGATGTTCGTGTCGAGAAACTTCCTGATGGCCTCCCCTGATCGCCCTGAGGCAAGCGCGAGCTTCATACCGTCGGACATCCCCGACGCGACCTTGCGTTTCACGTCGGCGGCGAAGTCCTTGGCCGCTTCACTCAGGCCTCGCCCGAGATTGTTGACGACGTCGTCGATCGATTTCTTGTCGAAAAGGAATTCGGCTACAATGCGGGGATTCGCCACGGCCTATTCCTCCCCACCATCGCCATCGAAGGATGCTGTAGGCCGTCTGCGCTCTATGTTCTCCTGAAGCGTTCTCCGATCCTCGTCAGGGCGGACGAGCATGCGTAACATCTCAGGATCCGCAGATACGTCGGGCGAAATGTGCCCCGCGTCATCGACCTTGAGGGTTCCCGACGAGGGTCTCGACTTGATGTACTTGTCGTATGCCCTGTTGTGAGTGTTGTCGAGGAGAACGCGTGAGCCCGGGAGTCGGTCTCTCAATCTCGCGATCAGCTCCCGACCAGCGTCGCCCGACAGCGGGACCATCTGCGACCTGGGAACGCCTTCCTCGTCGAGCGCTCTCTGCAGAGCGCGCTGGCTATCGATCGCCTCCGCGCGGCGGCGCTCGACGTCGTTCCGGATCTTGTCCTTGACAGACTCCACGACAAGGTCGTGGTCGTCTTTAATCCCGAGGACCCAGCGACGCATTTCCTCGCGCATCTCCTCGGGACTCTCGGCTTGACGGAACTCCTGGAACGCACGTTTCTTCGCCCGCGGAGCACCGTCCCGCTTCGGTTTGAGCACGCCCGTGGCCTCGTAATAGACGCGATCCATCGTAGCCTGACGTTGGCGGCGGCGATCGGCGTCCCGCTTCGAGTCCTGCGCCGCGATCTTCTTGACTCCTTTGGGGGCGTGGGGTCCGACAAGGAACTTGGCGATGGCCCACTCGTAATCGTTGGCCTCTCTTTCGTCCTCCAGGTTATTGAAGTACGTCCACACGCGTCTCACTGGATTGGTCCCGAGGCAGACCCCGTGCAGACTTCTTCCCTCGGCGACTCGGTTACGTTCGGCCGTCCAGAGCAGTCTGGACTCCGCCTCGTAAATGAACGCCTCCACCCTCTCCGTCGCCTCGTGTACCTGATTCATCAGGGCAGTCACAATCGCGTTGAGATCATCGAGCACCGTCACGGGGATCTGACGACACATCTCGTACAGGCGGTAGATAGCCTCGTCGTCACCGAGAACGACCTGACCATCGACCATCCATGTGGCCGATGCAACGAGCCACGCGCTCCAATCTCGAGGCGTCGTACCCCATGTTCTCGTCCTCAGGATGAACCAGTCGTCATCGCTCAGGGAGCGCAACACGAGGCGTGTCCCGCTTACCGCCACGTGATGGAGCAGGAACCCAGGGTAGACCAGGGCCCGAACTCCCTCGTAGATCCGGTGGCGCTGCTCGGGGCCGGTGACGGCAAGCTGCATGGCCTACGGCTCGCCCGGACCCCTGAACCGCTCGTTCCTTGCGCCAGGGGTGGGATTCACAGTCGGAGGATCGTTGCCACGTCCGTGCGCGTTGGGTCTGTCTAGCGTCTGCGCGGGCATTTTGAAGACCGGCTTGCCGTGAAGCTGGACGGGCGGGTCCTGTCCCGACCGGGGGGGCTGCGGCTTCCCGGTCCTGACTGCTCCCGCCCGACCATCGACGAGAGCATCGTTGATGTTGCTCGCAGCCCGCATCCCCTCCGTTCGCGTGTCGAGCGACGTCGCTTGTGGGCGTCCTCCGCGACGCTGGGCCTCTCGGGCCTGCGCCGCGCGGTCGGCCGTCGTGGGGAGCCCTGCTTCAGCCCGCGCGTTCTCGTGCTCCTGACGAGCACGTTGGCGCTCTTGGTGCTGCTGTCGGAGCAGCGCCTGTCGTCTCGTTTCGCTCCGCAATGCCTCGTCGGGATCCGTGGGATCGAAAAACGAATCCCCATCGTGAGGCAGCGGGATCCCAGTCTCCTCGGGAACTTGCGTCGTGGACGGGACCTGTGGTCCTGCCGCCGGAGATGACGGCTCCTGGGATCGCGCCGGAGCCGTCGCCGCCGCGGGCACAGCGGAACGACGTCCAGGCGCCCGCTCTGGGGGAGGTTCGGACTCGGGAGCGGGCTCAAGCAGATCGTCCACGGCCTTCTGGACCGCCTCCACGGCCGATGTGTCCGGGGAGGTCGGCCTCGGACCGCCGGGAGTTCTTCCGTCCTGCTTGGCCTTGGTGTCGCGGAGTTCCTTGATGCGCTTCTCCAGCCTGGTGATCTCCTCCTCGACATCAATCGGCTCAAACTTGATGCTGCGCGACGCATTGATCTCAATGCGCCCGACGAGTTCACCGTACTTGGCGAACACCTCCGTCAGCATGGTCCTCGACCACTCGCGCGCGATCATGTCTCTGATCGCCTCCCACTTCGGGACGGACACGCTCTTGCCACCGTCGAGTTCCCCCGTCTCGATGTACTCGACACCTCGAAGGTCGAGATCACCGATCTGGACCAGCGAGAACCCCAGAGCCGCATGACGCATGCGGTCCATGAAGTCTGTGAATGCGGCTTGGTCCGGTTTCTTCTCGGACCCCGTCTCCATCGCGGCCTGAGCGTACCGCTGGACCTCTGTCTCCTGGTCGGGACGAAGGGCTCTCAGGGTGATCTGAAGACCTTGTGCCTCAAACGTGAATTCAAGGTCGCGGATGCTCTCGACTCTGGTGATCGCGGCCTCTAGGGCCTTCAGGTTGACCATGACTCTCTCCACATCGTGGTGGAGCAGGTCGGTGGATCGTGCTCACAGCGCAAACGATTCACATGTGTGAGTGCCCGTGTACATGTACGTCTGACCGTCCCACGTTGGGGAGGATGCGGACAGCTCGAAGTGGGATTCTTGCATTCCCATCTGATTCACGTTCACGTCTGCGTCTGTGACGCTTCCACCGATTGCTCGGGTTGAAAAACCCCCTGGCGGGAGGCGCTGGCTTGGGCAGGATCACGAGACCGTACCCGAGAACTGGACTAGACCGTCACGAAGTCGGAGGCGGCTCTCTGATCGCCCACGTTGTAGCGCACCGAGCCGACCTGGCCGATGGTCGGGTCGTTGCCGGTGGCGAGGAACTCGCCGTACTCGGACGAGAAGTCGTGCACGTCGGAGATCGTGATGTCCCCGGTCTCCATGAGCATGCCAGTGTCGCGGCCCAGGTTCGTCAGAGACCACGAGTTGAACCAGCACGTCTCGTAGAGCGTGATGATGGCCGTGTGGCCGCGCAGGTCGCCGGGGAAGTTGTTCGGGTCGTTCGTGACCTGCGGGTAGGTGATCTCCTTGACGCCGCCGTCGAAGGTCCCGCCCCCGCCGTTGAACCCGACTCCGGCCTGTCCGGTGAGGTCGAAGTCCGCCAGCGTGGAGAAGACGAGCTGCTGCTCCACGTCGAACGGCCAGCGATGGTGACGCAGGGAGCGCACCGGTCCGCTGATCCCGCCCGCGTAGCCAGTCGCCTGCCAGAGGTTCGAGAGGTAGAGGAGAGCCCGCTCGAAGCCGGCAGTCATCGCCTCGGTCACGCTCGGGACGAGCTCGGCGATCATGTCGCCGAAGCCGATGCCGCGGAGAGTGTCGATGGTGCGCGTCTCGTTCGGGGTGAAGCTCGACAGCACGCCCATCTGGAACAGGAGGTTCGCGTCGCTGCCGTAGGCCGGCGTCAAGACGCGGACCTTCTGGCTGACTGCCGTCCTCGTCTGCGGCGACGTGCCGTAGTCGTAGATGTAGCTGGAGCCCTGAACTCCCTGCGCCGGGTTGAGGTCTTTGTTGGCCATGATCGCCTTCCTCTCGTCAGGCGGCCGACCCCGGGGGGCCGTTCACCGCGCAAAGTGGGGACGAGGGAGTCCCCTCCGAGAGAGAGGCGCCTATAGCCTGGCAAGCGAGACCAGCCAGCGGCGGGCAATGCGCGCGGCCACGCCCTCCGCGGCTCGCGGAGAGTCCCCAGGACCGGCACCTTCGCCCCTCGCCGCCCTCGCCAGCGGGTTGCCTTCCACGAGCCTCCAAGCCTCCAGGGCTCGCCTCATGGCCTTCCGCTTCTCGGGGTCCTTCTCGGACCGCAGACGACGTGCCAGCTCGGTCGGCGGCACGTTAATGAAGGTGGCCAGCGAATCAGAAGATCCACCTCTCGCGAGCGACGCCTCTCGCGCCGCGATCTGCCGCCGCAGGCCGGGATGCAGGATGTTCCAGTGGGCGCGGATCCAGGCGGCGTCCGCCCAGACACAGGCGTCGTGCTCGCCGCACAGCGTCGGGGTCCATCCCACGTTCTCGCTCGTGGCCATGACCAGACAGTACGCTCCGTCGCGCGCCATCTCCAGGACATCGTGCGGAGGCAGGTGTCCCGTCTCCTCCGCGAACTCCCTCTCCGCCGCCGCGAGCGGGGACTCGCCGTTCTCCAGGTGTCCTCCTGGAACGGACCAGAGCCCGACATCGTCGGCATCAGGCCCCGGTGCCCGTCGAACGAGGAGAACGACCTTCCCGTCAGTGAGCCAGAGCCCTGCGCGCTCGATCATGCGGCGCCCGTACGCCGTCGGCTCACCGGCGGCCGGCTGCCCTCGGCGGAGTGAAGCGGTACTTCTCGGGGTCGACCAGGCCGGACTCGTCGGGCTCCATGCCGACGCGCTCGTCCTCGATCCTGTCGGCGATGCGCACCAGGTCCGTGTAGACCTGTGGCCGGAGATTCAGCGCCCGGGCCACCAGCGCGAGCTGCTTGATCAGGGCGGCGAGGGCGACGTCCTCGAAGTGCTCCTCGGCGAGGAGGTCGCGGACGAGACCCGGCAGGGGACGCAGCGTCGAACGATAGTCGAGCGCGCGCTTGACCCTGCGCAGGAAAGTCCAGTCGTCGAGAATCTGCATGGCCACCTGAATCAGATTCGATGCTTGGCGATGGCGGCGACCATCGCCTCTTCCATGGCCTTCTCCGCCTCTTCTGCCGTTGCAGCACCGTTGTAGGCGGCCTCGGCAGCACGGTAGATCTTGGGAATGTCCATGATGTTGACCTGAACGCGCTGCCCGTGCTTGTAGTAGGTCTTCGAGATCAGCGCCTCGAGCTTCTTGCCCTTGAGCTTGGCCGTCGACTTGGCCCAGTGCTCGGACGCCTCGCGCAGCAGACGACGTGCTTCTTGGATGTTCGGCTTCATGGCGTCACCTTCACGATGTCTCCGTCGAGATAGCGCTGCATGCGGGCCGAGTAGAGTCGGTCACCCTTGCCGCGGAACACGACGAGGGACCGCGTGACCTTGGTGACCACGACCTCGTCTCCAGGGGCGTATGTGATCCCGGATCCGTAGTCGGCCAACCGCGTGAAGCGCATCCTGTCACCGACCTTCGGAGGGTCCGGGAGCCTGAAGCCCTCCTCCCGCATCTGGAAGTAGCGGGGGAAGTACTGCCGGATGGTCCTCTCGTGCTCCTCGGGACGCCCAACACGCGAACCCATCTTCCTCGCGGCGATATGGTCCCATTCCGGGTTCTCAAGGAACGGGATGCTGTAGGCGACGTCCTCCTCGTACCAGAAGGCACCGCCCCACACCTCGCCGTGCTTGATGGCGGCGGGGCTGAGCATCTTCCTCGCCACCGACGGAGCCACCCGCATCCCGCCGTGACCTGCCGTCGAGAACCAGGACACTCCGGGGACGATCTTGTACTCGGTCTGGGCCTGTCCCCACGGGGTCCTCGGCGCGGAACGGTCTCCGTCAGCCCAGTCTCGGTCGGCACGAGCGGTTCTCTCGTGCGCCTCCTTTCCATGGCGGAGGGCCCTGTCGATCAGCCCGGTGATCGCCGCTCTCTGACGCGGCGTGACGTCCTTGCCTTCCTCCTTCAGCCACGCCCTCAGGTACTGCGCCACTCCGACGGCCTTCGGAGATCCAGGCGCCATCCGTTCCAGACGGATCTCCGTCGCCCGGATCGCCTTGTCGAGGCCGTCTCTCTCGATGGCGTCTAGCCACCTCCGGCCGGCCCGCAGGTAGACATCCTTCGGGACGTTCACCGCCTTGGCCACCACGTCCTCGGCCGCCCTGAGATAGACCGCGCCATGCTGCGTCACTCCCCGCATCCCGAAGTCTGGATCGCGGACGTTCCCGCGTGGGTTCGTCCTCTCCGGCCCCTTCCAGCCCTTGGCCTTGAGGATGTCCCCGTTCTCCATGTCCACGAACGTGTGGACGCTCCGGCTGGAGCCCTCGTTCTTGACGATGCGCCAGTACTTCGGCCCGCGGTCGAGGGTGATCGTCGGCGGAGTCAGCTTCGGGTGGTGGGCGGCGAAGTACTTGTTGAGGGTCTCCTGGACCAGCTCGGCGTACTTCTCGGTCCGCCGGACGATCTCCTGATCAAACGCCGCGCGCTTGACGAGACTGTACACGTCCCCCTCGTGCGGATCGGTCGATATCGTGATGACCTTGCGCTTGGCAAGAGCCCTGGCCGCCGACATGATCTTCCCGAGGTTGAGTCGCGTGCTGCGAGCAAGGTCCGTGAGGCTCGCTCGACCAGAGTCCGCTCGTCGTAGCGCATCGAGGATGACATCCTGTCCGGCGGCAGCTTCCCGCGCTCTCGTGTCAGCATCGACCGACAGGAGGTCGGACGCCTCTCGTAGGAGGATCCGGGCCGTCATGACCCTCTCCGGGGACATCTTGCTCAGGAGATGCTTCTTGATCACTTGGCGAGCCTCCGTCACTTCTCTTCCGGCGGCCATTCGCCGCGCCCGAAGACCTCCAGGTATCCCTCAAACTTCGCGAGCATCCGCTCGTCGTCCGTGCATCTCGTGGGAGCCTCCTGGAACGGGATACCCACGAGGGGGATATAGGCTCCTCACCGAGGGCTGGCCGGACTCAGGTGCCCTCGTCGTCGGCGCGTGTCCTGCCGGACCGCAGACGACGGACCGGCATGTAGACGATAGGCTTGATGCCGAACCCGAGGCGGGCGGCCTCTTAGTTTCTAACCGGAGATCTGGGCCCCGATGCGGGGCGGCTCAATGCCCAAGTCCAGGAGACGTCGCCTGAGAAAACCCTCGTCGAGCCCCTTCGGATCTGACTGACGCACCACGAGTGTGGCGTATCCCTCCTCCCGAGCTCGCCGCAGTTTGAGAAGATCGAGCCGAACGCGACGCTCAAAGTTCTCAGGGACCTTGTGCCAGTACGGGATGAACTCCTCGTGCTGACGCCCGTGCGCCTCGACCAGGAGCTTCACGAGAGGAAAATAGCCGTCGTAGCGCAGAGGATAGTTGGTCTCCGGGTTCCTGATCCTCGTGTCCGTGTACTCCCACTCGTACGCCAGACCGCCGAGGACTTCGGCCACCCGGTCGAGCACCCGCTTCTGAAAAGCGAGACGGTTGCGGGTGGGGAGACCAAGCTGGCGGCAGTACCGACGGACGGCAAGTTGAGAACAGTCGCGCGCCTCGGAGGCTTCCGCCACGAGGACCCTGCCTGCGGAGTCCATGAAAGGGCGAAGTTGCTCCTCCGTAAGGTCCAACCGAAGCGCAGTCTTGTCCCTGATGACGGACCCTGTCGCCACGAGAAGGGACTGGGGAAACAGAGACTTGTAGGCCACATGTGCGTGGGCATTCTGGACGTGACTGTTCAAAGCCTCAGCCCTGTGGCCACACAGGCGGCATGTGACGTAGTCTTCGGGTTCGCACTTGCCTTCCCACTGGGCTTCGATTTCCTCAAGTTGGCGGGCGGCCCGGCAGTCATCACAGCGCGTCTCGTGCGTCTCGGGAGCAAGAAACGCCGACACCTCGTGTAGGACGCGACAGTCGGGACACTCGATCTGCTTCGTAGCCCCCGCATGCGAGGACCTTTCCCATGACTCGGATTGCGCTTGAGACCTCCGCTCAGTCAAGGAATGCGCCCGGATCGGGACGTCGCCATGCTTGTTACGGTACTCGTCGGCCGTCAGCCCGTGCGCCTTGAGGTGCGTCGCCAGGGTCTCCCCACGAAACTCGCACTCTCGGCATCGCACGTAGTCGTCGTTCTCGATCTTGTCGACCCACCGGAGGTCCTCCTGGCCGTCCCTCCAGACGCGGTGAGCCTCATCCCCAGCAGCACAGCGATGACGCACGTGGGAGGCGAGTCCGCGTACCCCCTCGCACCGGAATCCACAAATCGGGCACTCCCGATCAGGATGACGCTCGGCACCCCTGCACTCCGAGCACAGAAGCCGGAGAGAGCGCGCAATCGAAACTCGATTTGCCCGGTAGATCTCGCCGCACCCCGAACACAAGACGTCAATCTCTTCAAGATCCCGAGGGCCCGAACGCGCCTGATTGTGCGCTACCGCCTTACGACGTTGGAGGTCCCGCGCACGCCCCTGCATGAGGGTTTCGCCGAATTCCTCCCCCCACCACCGCCTGACGACCGAGAAGTGAACCCCCGTGTGCTCAGCCACGCTCTTGAGAGAAAGCTCCCCATGGAACATAGCCACCGCCGTGATTCGTGCCCGGTCGAGTTCGACGCCCTTGAGACGGCTCCTCTGGCCACTCTGGGCCGCTCTTTTACGGGCCTGCAAGCCCTCCTCGCCGTGCACCTCAACCCACCACCCCCGGACTTGATCCCGAGGAATGCTGAGGGACTGAGCTGCGTCGACGAGCTTAACGCCCTCATCGAACATTTGGAGGGCGCGCTGACGGATGCCGTCCATGACGAGTCACCCTACTAGAAGTAGGATGACTCGTCAATAGGACAGAATTTTTGCTCGTGAAGGCCCAATCGACACACCTCATTCACGACAAACGACCCACCAAGGACCGAAATCGTGAATGATTACGCTAACCTCCGAGATTCGAGCGCAGGTTGAACGTGATCACAATATAGAGCAAAGGAAAAATCGGTTGGTAGAATGCTTCCACCTCCACAACGGTGGGGTCGTTCGTTGTGCGCGCCTGGATGCCGGTGAACGCCGCGATGATCTCGGCGTTCTTGAGCGCCTTCATGGTGGTCGCGAGCTGGCCCTCGATCTCGGACAGGACGCCCGGCAGGAACTTGATGCCGATGAACCTGTCGAGGTCGCGCCGCGCTGCCCTCTGGACCTCGTCGGCGATGGTGATGACCGTCGGGAGCTTCGTGAGGATGTTCGTCGGATCGGTCGTGAGTCCCTGCCGGACCCGGATGACCGTCCCCCGCTGCTCCATGACGGTGACGCCCTGCACGGCGACCTGGTTCTGCTCGACCGCGTCGAGTTTGCGGGCCAGCTCGTCGAACCCGACGATCCGAGCCCTCGTCCACGGGGTCGCCACGTCGATGTTCGGCGACGCCCTGTTGCCCGCCATGGCGGCCGCGAGGTAGGTACCGTCCACCAGGAACTGCTTGAAGTTCCCGAGCGCGTCCTGGATCGTCAGGGTGACGATGTCCGGGTACACGAGGCGGATGCGCGTGTTCTCGATCTGCTGCGCGATCCCGCCGACTTCCGTGGGCTGCGTGCCCGAGGCCACGCCGATGATGCCGGTCCGCTCGGCGCGGAACCGGATGCTGGACTGGATGTCGCAGTGGTTGCTGAGCTGGAGGAACAGGTCGATGTCGTCGCCCCGCATCGGGGTGATCGTGTCGAGCACCGCGCCTCCAGGCAGAGAACCGCGCAGGTCGTTGAGCGCGTCGCTGTAGCTCTGCGTGCTCGCCTGGTTGCTTCCCGGGATCTTCGGCACCTGCTTGATGCCGAGGACCACGGCTCCGTTGAGGAACGCCAGGAACGCCGCGAGGGAGACCTGGTTGTCCGGCGTCGTGTCCCCGTAGTTCCGCTCCACGGCCCTCTGGCTCGTGAAGAGCATCGTCTCGAAGTCCGCCGCCGTCTTCGCGTAGTTGTAGGTGATGAAGTAGGAGTCCCCGACGGCGGGCTCCTGGCCCCCGCGGTCGAAGGTCTCGACGATGGCCGTGTCGCCCTGCGGGATCGACGATCCCTCGGTGTTCGCCACGATCAGCTCGAGCCCGGAGATCGAGTTGACCGGGATGTTCGCGTCGGTCGTGACGAGCTTGCGCACCTGGAACGTGAACGAGGCCCCGGCCCCCGTCGGGTAATCGGCCCCGCCCGTGCGCGGGAGAATCGTGAACACGAGACCCGTCACCGTGTCGCGGTAGCTCTGGCTGATCATCCCGTCCTGGCCCACGCCGCTGTTGAAGCACGACGTGTTGGCCGAGCCCGACCCGTCGACGGGGTCGCTGCTCGTGACGAAGAAGCCCTGGAACCCCGACTCTCCCGCGGCGCCCTGGCCTGACGTGACGCCGAGGCCCGTCCCGGTGAGCAGCCAGTCAGCCGTGGTCGCGGTCTCGAACAGGATGTTCGACGAGGACCCGAGCCCGACGATGTTGTTGGCCTGGCTCTCGATGAACAGGAACTCGTTGTTCGCCGAGTCGCGCTCGACTCCCGCGAGTGCCTGGGCCGCGAACCACGTCAGGTCAGGCATCTGGTAGTCGAGGATGGCCCCGTTGATCGTCGAGCTGTGGTGCATCATCAGCGCGGAGGCCACGAGCTCGGGATCGACCGTCGAGCGCGCCGCGGTCGCGCCCTCGGAGAACCCGAGCACGTTGTTGGCATTGCCGTTGCCGAGGGTGATGGCCGAGTTCGTGGTCACGATCCCGCTGACGAGGCGGATGCCGGCACCCTCCTGGGCCACCACGGAGGCCGGGAGACCGGCCCCGACCGCGGCGTCCTGGATCTGCTTGAGCACCGTGTTCGGGAACGTGATCGGTCCGAGCGGCACGTCGGCCTGTCCGGCCGCCGGGATCGCCGCGCCCACCGAGTCCTTGAAGACGACGGTGAACGCGGTCCCGTCGATGTTCACCTTCCAGACGTTGTTCTGCGGGTTCACGCCGCCCGACCCGTAGAAGCGCACGCGAGGCTGGCCATCGCGAGCGTCAGCGAAGGTACCGGCCGGGACTTGGCCGTCCTTGAAGCCGACCTCTCCGAACAGGGACGCGGGACGCAGCGTGGCCTCGATCCCGGCGAGGCCGACAGCCTTGGGCTGCAGGCCCGTCTCCGTGACCGCGTTCGTGCCCTGCGTGATCAGGCTCGTCTGCGCGACCTGGCTCTGCGGCTCCAGCGAGCCGGAGCCGGGGAGGACGCGGTTGCGCATGATGATCCGGTCGTAGATGAGCCGTCCCGACGTTCCCGACACCGTGAAGCGGCGCGCGATGTCGCCGTCCACGATCTTGGTCTGCTCCTGGCTCGGCAACGCGTCCGTGGACAGGCCGCAGATGATGGCGAAGTCCTCCGCGACGGTGGCGCCGTCGAGGAATTCCCAGACGCCTCCGCCGAGACCGGAGCCTCCCGTGAGTGTCGCGCCCGATACCGGCAGGCGGATGGCGGTCGAGCTCGCCAGGGTGATGAAGTTGCCCGTCGGACCGGGCACCGCCGCCGTGATGTCGACGACGGCCGAGGTGCCGCTCGAGTTGTCCGCGGTCACGATACCCACGAGCCCGTTCAGCGCGTCGGAGATGGCTGCCACGAGGGACGACGCCACCTGCACCGTCGTCGCGCCGCCCACGAACGTCGCTCCCGAGACGGGCAGGCGCACACCGGTCGACGAGGCAATCGTGTAGGTGTTGCCGATCACGCCGGGCGTGTCGGACCAGACGGTCACCGTGGTGCTGGTGCCTCCCGCGTTGTCGGCCGACACCGCGGCCGCCAAGCCGTTGCCGAGGTCGTTGATGGCGGCCACGATGCTGCTCGCGACCGTGAGGTTCGTGCCCACGCCGCCCGCCAGCGTCGGACCGCTCCGGATGAGCCTCGTCGCGCTGCTGCTCGCGAGGACGATGGTGTTGCCGGCGTTCCCCGGCGTGACGGCCGTGATCGTCACGACCGCCGCGACGACACCGGTGAACACGAGGGCGGGGAGAGACGCCGTGATCGACGCCCCGAGCGAGGTGGCGACGGTGGTGTTGTCGCCCACGCCACCGAGCAGCGTGCCCGCCGAGAGCGTGATCCTCGTGGCACCAGTCGACTCCATCAGCAGGATGCCGTTTCCGACGGTCCCCGGCGTGAAGGACATGATCGTGACGACGTTGCTGGTGCCGCCCGCGTTGGTCGCGACGACTCCTCCCACCAGACCGTTGCCCGCGTCGGCGATGGCTGCCACGAGACTCGTGGCGGCCGAGATGTCGTCGCCCACGCCTCCCGTGAGCGTCGCGCCGGAGAGCACGAACCTGCCCGCGGCGGTCGTGCTGAGCGTAATCGTGTTCCCCACGGCTCCCGGCGTGACGGCCGTGAGGACCATGGTCGTGGCCCCCGAAGACGTCGCGGTGACGTCCACGGCGAACGAGTTGGCGACGTCGTTGACGGCCGCAATCGCGTCGTCGCGCGCGGACGTGTTCGTGCCCAGGCCGCCCGCGAGCGTCGCGCCGGCGAAGGTGAGGCGCGCCGGCGCGGTCGACACCGTGGAGATGGAGTTGCCGCCGGTCCCGGGCGTGATCGCCCGGAGGTCCACCGTGGCCGACGTGCCGCCCGTGTTGTGCGCCTGCACCGTGCTGGTCAGGCCATTGAGAGGATCGAGGATGGCCGCAACGATGGCGGTGGCCGTCGTGATCTCGTCGCCGACGCCGCCGGCAAACGTCGCGGAGATCGTGACGGTGCCGTCGGAGGACAGGTTGGCCACGGCGTTCGCCGCCATGCCCGGCACCGTCCACGTCACCGTGACGTCGTTCGGACCGGGGCCGACCGCCGCGCTCGAGAACGCGGCGAACGAGTTGAGCGGGTCGTTGAGGGCGGCCGCGATGTCGGCGGCGATGGCCGCCGTCGTGCCCAGCGTGTTGTCGTAGTCGTTCGCGCCCGGAGTACGAGGACCGCCGGCCGGGACGAGGACGTACGGACCACCCGCGATGGCGCCGGTGTCGATGGTGATCGTCGCCGACGAGGGGGAGGCCGTCACCGTGATCGTCGCCGTCGCCTGGGTGCCAGCATCGAAGTTCAGTCCGCCCGGCGTCGTAACGTTGTCCGCCGTGAGCGGGATGCCGGCGATGGTGATCGTGTCCCCGTAGAGCACGCCCGTGCTCGGGAGCGCCGTGGTGACGACGGTCAACGTGCTGAGAGCACGCACGCCCGCGAAGAAGTCGTCCGCGCCCGAGGTGCGGGCGACGTCGACGGGAGTCAGCACGTTGCCGTTGAGCGTGAGCGTGTCCGCGGCGACGACCGGGTACGGGGCCGCCGAGGCCACCCGGACGCCGCTGAACCCGACGGTTCCGGTCGCGGCCGTGCCGACGTTGAAGTCGAGGCCACCCGGCGTCAGGGTGTTGCTCGCCGTGAGGGTCACGGGGCCGCCACCGACGACGGACGTGTCGATGGTGATCGTGTCCCCGTACTGGACGCCCATTAGAGTGGCCGTGCCCGACGCACGGGTGCCGACGTCGAACTCGTTCGCCGCCGGTGCCCCCGAGACGCCGAGGAACACTTGGCCGTCCACGGTGACCGTGTCGCCTGGGATCGGCCCGGCGACGGTGATGGTGCCCGTCGCGCGCGTGCCCTCGTTGAAGTTCAGGCCGCCCGGCGTCTGGGCGCCGGCCGCCGTGATCAGGACAGGTCCGCCGCCGGCATCGATGGTGAAGGTGTCGCCCGGCTGGACGCCCATCGGCATGAGCGTCGCGCGTGCTTGGCCCGTGTCGAAGTTCTGCGCGCCCGAGATCTGCGCGAGATCCCCCGTCAGGGTCACGCCGTCGATGGTGACGGTGTCTCCGAGAACCGCGAGGGCCGAGGTCACGGTCCCGGTGGCGAAGGTGCCGAGGTCGGTCGGGGTCGCCGAGAACGTGAACCGCATGCCTCCGTCGGCGTTCGCCGTGCACGTGATGTCCATGCCGGAGAAGCTGGCGGGGAGCGCCCCGATGGCCGTCTGGAGCGCGGAGTCGACCGCCGCCGCCATGGTCGTCGGCGACGTGTAGGTTCCCGGGGCGATGGTCGCCGTGACGGGACCCGTGGGTCCGTTGGTCACGCCGGTGTAGTTGAAGACGAGCTTGTCGTAGCGCCCGGCCGTGATCACCGTCGACCCGAGGAACCTCGTCGTCCCGTCGAGGAAGGGGTTGTTGGCGACGAGCTTCGCCTCGGCGTTGATCGCCTCGACGTACGCGTCGGCGTTCACCGCCGTCTGCGAGGGCACCGTGACGGTGACGACGACGCCGTCCACGGTGAACGACACGTTGTCGTTGATCCCGCTGAGGATGTCGTAGGTCGTCTTGCCGGAGTCGTCGGTGTACTGGATCTCCTCGCCGAGCAGGCTCGCGTAGAACCCGAGCCCCTGGATCCCGTGCGGGGCGGAGAGGTCGATGCCCGCCGCTCCGCCCGCCAGCGCGCTGCTGTCGATGGTGAAGCGGGCCCGGTCGGACGCACCCGAGACGAAGAAGTACGGGCCGGCGCCCGGCACCGTGAACTTGGCGATGGTCGCGTCCTTGTCCGCGAACTGGACCGTGACTGTCTCCTCGACCGGCCCCTGCGTGCCGCCCTCGAAGTGAACGTCGGGCGTGAGCTCGCTGCCGGAGGGGAATTCGATGGTCACGCCCGTGAGCGCGGGACCCTTGCTCCCGAACTTCGGCGTGTAGATCGGGTTGCCGTTCTTGTCGAACAGGAAGTACGTGCCGATGCCCGACGGTCCGCTGGTCTCGACCTGGACCGTGTACTCCTCGTCGACCATGATGTTGTACCAGAAGGTCGCGAAGACGTCGGCACCCACGGGAACCGGGTTCTCGAGCGTGATGATCGTCCCCTCGACCTTGGTCACCGACACGGCGCCCCGGTTGAGCGCGTCCTCGATGCCGAACCCCCAGAACGCCTGGACCAAGTTCGGGTTGTTGGTCGGCAGGTCGATGCGGGTGTTCGAGACCGAGAGGAACACGTCCTGCCCGAGCGGCGTGTCGCGCCCGTTGCCCGTCGTCGGCTGCGCGGGGAGACGGAACTGCGTGCGGCTCTCCACGGCGGGAATCACCGTGTCGACGACGACGACCTCCGTCGGCGCCATGAACCAGCGGTTGTCGATCAGGAGGGCCGAGATCTGCGTGGGCCCGAAGGGCGGAGCCCCCGGAGTCGTGATCCCGGGCGAGATCAGGAAGGCGGCTCCCCAGACGATCAGGTCGTCCTTGAGAACGAAGTCCGCGCCCTCGATGAAGTCGTTGTTGCCGGGCACGATGCCGCAGCGGATGACCTCCGTGACGTTGATGTTCGCGAGGTAGTCGAACGTGTCCTGCCAGGTGTTGAAGAAGTATTGGATCGTGACGGTGTCGCCGACCGCCGGGGCGAAGGGCAGCGTCACGGCCCTGTTCTGGCCGTCGACCTCCGTCGGGATGACCTGGACCGAGTTGACGCGCACGGTCACCTTCGACGTGTCGGTCGTGGTGATGCCGCCGTTCGAGCCGTCGACGATAGGCCCGTTGAAGGTGAAGAACGTGCGGTTCCGACGCGTGTTCTGGTTCTGCGTGAAGCCGAGAACCGAGTTGGCCGTGCCGTTCCCGATCAGGAGACCGTTGTCGGCGACGAGGCGCACCGCCGTGAGGCCGAAGTTGTTGGTGTAGGTCGACGCCACCAGCGACGTGCCGGCCGCGGCCCCGTTGATCAGGGAGACCACCGTGGCGGCCGTGACGCTGCCGGTGGGGAACGTGGCGGTCACGACCTGCTGCGTAGTTGCCGACTGGTCGAAGTCCACCGTCACGAGGAACTGGTTGTTGGAGGAGGTGAACTCGTAGGCGTTGCCGATGGCCCCGTCGAGGATCGCTCCTTGCGTGGACACCTGGTCGGACAGGTTGTCCGTGATCTGCGTGTCGGTCCGCTTGAAGAAGTAGGTGACCCGGACGTCGTCGCCGAAGTCGGGCGCCGTGCTGATCTCGATCACGCCGATGTCGGCGCGGGCCACGCTCAGGACCACGTCGGGGCGACCGTTGATCGTGACCAGGATCGAGCTGGGGTCCGTGGCCGTCTTGCCGGAGCCTGACCCGTCCGTGATCGGGTAGTTGCGGACCCGGATACGGCGGCGCTCACCGTTGAAGTCGCCGAGGATGACCTCGCCGGTCATCGTGATCTCGACGACCGCGCGACCGGTCTCGTCCTCCTGGGGGACCTGCTGGTCGACCGAGCTGCTCGATCCGCGGATGACCTCCAAGTCTCGCTGCTGGAGCAGCTCGTTGCCCGTCCCGATGAGCACCGGAATGCGGACGCCCGCGAGGACGCCGGAGACCGGCGAGTCGAACAGGGTTCGGGTATAGACGCCAGGTGGCGCGTAAATGGTCCCAGGAAAATCCGCGGGCATGTCAGCTTCCTTTCAGTGCGGCTCGGAAGGCGTCGAGGGAGATCCGCGTGAAGTGGAATCCGCGACACGGAGTTCCACGACGAATCGACTTGGCGACGGCATCGAAGGACAGGCCAAGGGCCTTGGCTGCTTCGGTCGCCGACGAAAAAACGGAACCGTCGGAGCGTCGGACGGGATTCGCGTTGCCTTCACGAATGCGACGCTTGTGTTCCTCGGTGAAGGCCTGTCCCGTATGGGCGGCAGACATCTTGGCGCGCGTCTCTTCCGATGGCACACGACCCGAATGGCTCGTGGACATTCGCGCCCTGCTCTCCGCGGAATGCCTTCGTCCCTTCCAGAAATCACCGCGCCCATTCTCCAAGTTGGCGAGCTGTCTCGCGGAGACCCCGCGAGCCTTGGCCGAGGTCGACATCCTCTTGCGCGTCTCCTCGCTCGCGACAACTCCGTCTCCGCCCTTGGTCAGGTTGTAACCATGCGCGCGCTCGGCCGAACGGTAGAGGGCGATATAGTGCCGCTCCCGTTCGTTGGCCTCGGCGAGGGTCGCGATTCCCTTCTCAAGCACTTCCCAGGCCATGGCGGGTCCGTACTTGCGAAGAGCCGCGGAGAAATGGCGACTCCTCGTGCGAGCCAGGTAGAGGTGCTCGATCTTGCGCTGGTCGAGACTGCGCCGCGTGATCCCGACGTAGACCTTCCCGCTGGGCGACGTGACCCTATAGACCACGTACGTCACGTCCGCAGGACGCTCCTTCCCGCTCGCGCTCGACTCGGAGGAGGAGCACGTCGCGTCGGGCCACGGGGTCGCCGTGGCGAGTTCGGTGGAGGTCTGGAGCATCGAGGTCGGCTGTTCGCTCGGGATCACTCCCGTCTGTCGGGCGCACTTCTCCTGCGAGCGCGTGACGCCCTGGGTGCAGTCGCGGATCGCGCTCGGTAGAGCGCCTTGGTTCACGTCTCCGTGCCCGTCTCCGTCGGTCTGTCGGTTCACGTCTAGCCGTCCCCTCGCGGGGAGGAAGCGTTCTGCGGGCCTGCTAGGCAGGCTGCGTTCACATCTCGTCTGTCGGTCTGGTCACGTCTGGGTCCTCCCTGCGGGAGGCCGGGGTTGCGACTGTCGCCTCAGCGAGCAGCCTCCTCGGGAGCGGAGCCGGAGCGCCCCTCCCGCCAAGCCTTGAAACGGTGCATGACCTCCTGGTTGACCAGTCGGGCCTTCTTGGCGGCGCGGCGCTCGGTCTCGGTCATGACGAAGTACTCGCCGCTGTCGAGCCGACTGAGGTGGTCCCCGGTCGTATCGTTCGCGGAGATCACGCGACGCTTGTAGTCCTGGCGTCGCTGGAACTCCCTGAGGTTCGCCTCCGCGCTGCGGCCGATGACCACGTCGACGTCGTGATCCACCGAGCTGGCTCCCGTGTTCTGGGGACGGGGCGCATCGGGCACGTGGGCGAACTTGAAGCTCGGCGTGGGGATGCGCCTGTCGGCACCCTCGCCGCAACGCTTGCACGGGATCGTGTCCCTGACCTTCCCGGCCGGCTGCATTGACCCGAACCGCAGACCGCAGCTCGGGCACTGGTAATCGAACATCGGCAAGGTCGCTCCGTCTACTAGGTCGCCCCTATAGACACGAAAACGAGCGCCTAGCGCAGCATCTCGCCCGTCCCGTAGACCCCCGAGCGGCCCAGCTTGCCGACGAAGAACGGGTCCCACGGAGCCCGGAGACCGAGGGACGCCAGGGTGCGGAAGTTCGTCTGGATCTTCGCGATCTCCTCGTCGGAGAGCCCGGCGATCTGCTCGATGAACGGGGCGATGAGGGGGGCCTGGCCCTGCGGCACGGGCTCGCCCCCGGCCTGCTCCACCCCGCGGATCGTGATGCCGAGGGGGACGTGGATGCTCCAGTCGGTCTGGAGCTGCAGGCTGAAGCTGGCGTTGTAGAACCAGTCGTCAGCGACCTCGTCGTACTGCTCCTCCGTCTCGCCGCCCATGTTGACCGAGGCGATCTCGATCCCCATGCTGGAGAGCCGTGGTCGCGCGGTCGCCCAGAGGTACAGAGCGGTCTGGTCGAGGATCTCGCGCTGAGACAGAGGGTCGCGGGCGATGACGTCGAAGTCCAGGGTCAGGTCCCAGCGACCCCCGAACTCAAGTGCCGAGATGGTGCGCTTGTCCTGGACCACGACGGCCAAGCGGTCCCCGGCCGTGATGCGCCTCCCGAACGCAAGGACCGTCCCGGGAACGGGTTCCCGTAGAGCTCGGTCCTCGCGAACCTTCCACGGGCCCGTCGTCTCGCCCGGGCAACGGTAGTCGGCGGACAGGAACTCCTCGTCGGCCAGCTCGTCGATCAGGTCGATCTCGCCCGTGTCCGGGTCGGCCGTGTAGTTGGGGCCCTCGTAGAGCCGGAGGTTCCCGGGCATCCGGTAGAGGCGCAGCGTGCCGGAGAGGAACTTCCCCTTCTGGAGCTGGTACTGGGTGTCGTTGATCTTGAGGACCGTCTCGTCGATCACGTCGAGGAGCGGGTCCACGAAGAACTCCTGGTCGGTCGGCGAGCCATTCGCGTCGCAGAAGTCGAGGAAGTAGATGCCGGCCGCCGAGGGGAAGAACCCGCCGTTGTTCTGGATGGCGACGAAGTCCTCGCGCACCCACTCGACGGAGAGGTTCGGGTACCCCTCGACGTGGGCGAGGTACACGTAGCTCATCACGTGGCCCTGGAAGTTGTCGGCGGCGAGCGCGACCTGGTTGCCGGCAGAGTTCTTGATCACGATGCCGAACTGCGGGCGCTCGCGGAAGCTGTACTTCCCCTGGATGTGCTGGACGATGTCCTTGTACTTCGGGTGGTACGACCAGTATCGGCGAAGCTCCTCGATGAACTTCCGATGCACCTGAGTTGTGAGGAAATAGTACATCTCCTACCCCTCGATCTCCGAGACCAGGACGTGGTCGCTCACAGCGCGAGGGCTCCGGGAGTGCTCACCTGGAGGCCTTCCGCATAGGACGACTAGGGCTCGTCGTCCTCGTACTCCTGGAGAGCCTGGACGAGGAGACCGCGCGCGACAGCCTCCAGCGGATCGCGGGCCGCCCTGATCTCGCTGACCTCGATGGGAAAACGCCTGCGCTTCTCCTCGAACACCTTCTTGAAGAACTCCAGGAACCCGCCAGCCTTGCTCGTGCCCCCCGAGACCACGATGGGGATGGCCTTCGGCAGGGCGAACCGGCTGCGCACCTTCTCGAACTCGCTCGCGATGGTGTCGAGCGTGTACTCGATCAGGTTCTTGTAGTAGACGACCAGGGCCTCCTGGTCGCGGTCGGTCGGGTGCAGGAGATCGAGACCCTTCTCCTTGAGCGCGCACGTGCGGGCCTGGGTGGAGCCGACGCTCCTCGCGGCCCCGGCATCGATCCAGTCTCCTCCGCGACCGACGCTCGCGGTGAATCCCTCGACCGTGTTGATCGCCAGCGCGATGTTCGTCATCCCGGCGCCGTAGCTCAGCGCGACCCCGCTGAATCCTTCCTTGGCGCACTCGCTGTAGACGATGGCCATTGCCTCGTTGCCGGGGACCGCACGGTAGCCGCACTCCTCCACGATCCTCTGGAGAACGCCTCGGTGGTAGATGACGTCACGCGACGGGTCATCCACCGGCGCGGCGGGCACGCTGAAGCAGCAGACCTCGCGCTCCTCTGCGGGATCGCCCAGGACGTGGCGCACGAGGACACCGAGGATCTCGAGCGCGTCGACCTCGCCCGCCGAGACGAGGCCAGACTGGAGCGGTCGCCTGACCTCGGCCCCGAGCATGTTGGCCATGTCGTAGGCCGCGTCGCCGACGATCACGAGCCTGTCGTTCTTCTCCACGTAGTTCACGTTGGAGAGCCGCAGCATCTTCCGGTGCTCGCGAGGGAAGTCGATGAAGGCGTCGCGCATCCTGTTGGTCACGACGCCGTCGCCCGTACGACGGGCGGAGACCACGTTCATCGTCCCCAGGTCTAGCCCCCTTCCGGGGATCGGTCCTTCACGCTCTGCCATGGATCGGTGCCTCGTTCATGTCCGACCGCCGCGATGTATCGCGGGGACTGGCCTATCCTACCCGCCTCGCTTCCTGATAGCCCTCAGCGCCTCCGCAGCGTCGTCCACGTCGCCGCCCCCGTCCGACGACCGGCGCTCCACGGCGATCCTGGCCTTCGCGTCGGGATCGACGATGCGCTGGGGCATGTAGAGCGGCTCCTCGGGAGCCTTCCGGGCCGCGACGGGAGCGCCCACGGGCGCGGGCGTTCCGGCGGGCAGCAAGCGACGGAGAACGTGTTCCAGGGCCGTCTCGAGCTGGCCCTGGTCGACCGTGCCGCCCTGCGCCTGAACGGTCGCGAGGGCTCGGCCCACCTCCTCCGCGATGGCCGGCCTCAGGTCTCCCATGAGCTCGGCCTTGACCTTCCTCGCGATGGCGTCGGCGTCGACGTCCACGCGCTCGGGAGCTGGGGCCTCCGGCCGCGGACGCGGTACCGGCCTGCCCAACGAGACGAACGGGGGCTGCGGAAGCCGGGGCGCCTTGTCGAGTCCTCGTCTGGGCTTGCGGTACACGCGTACGTTTCCCTTCGACTGCTCCTTGCGCAGGTCAGCGGACCCTGCGGCCACGTCCAGGGACACCCACCGCTCCTCGCCCCGCAGGAGACGCAGGCCGAGATCCGGGATCTCGCACGGGTGCGAGCAGATGATCTGTGCCTCCTGCTTCACGTGATCGGGAGCTTGTTGAGCACGGCGATGGTCTCGTCCTCAAGCATGGCCTCCATCTTGCGGCGCGCTCGCTCGTAGCCTCTGCGGACGAAGTTGTGCTTGCGGAACCCAGGATGGATCCACGCCTCGGCCTTGGTCGCGGGCGTGCTCTTGATGAGCACCGTACCCGCCGGTCCCTTCATGGGCACGCGCGAGACACCCTCCTGTCGCGTGAGCCAGTCCATGGGGTAGGGACGCCTTCCCTCGGTGATCTGCTCGATCCACGGCCAGTCCGAGTAGACCTCGACCGTGGACCCCGAGACCTCGAAGCGGAACGAGGCGAAGAATCTCTCTGAATCCGGGATCCCCTCAGGGAACCCTCTGGGCGTGGGACGACCGCCCTGCTTCGCGAAGTCCTTGCGGGCCTCGGCCACGATACTGTCGACGAGCACCTTGCCCACGCGCTTCAGGAAGGCGGGAGTGACGATGTCCTTCTGCTCCAGAGTGGCCCAGGTCTTCCCGTAGGACTTCCTGATCCTGATGCCTGTCTCCGCCATCGTCAGATCGCCACTTCCTCGACTGGGCACCAGTTGCGGTAAATCCTCTGCGACGACCCGAGGCGGCTCATCAACCCTTTGAAGTGCGTGAGCGCGCTGCCGTCGTGGATCTCGGTCTCCGAGTAGCGCGCGACGCTGTACCCGAGATCGAAGAATGCCAAGGCCGTCTCCCGGTCCCCGTCGATACGCGCTTGGGGGTCGCCACGGATGACCTTCGGGCCGTGGAACGCCTCCCCATCGCAGAGCACCACGATCTTGCGCCCGTCGCCGACGGCCACCTTGATGTCGGCCTCGCGCTTGACCTTCCGGTTGCCGATGCGCAATGTCGTCCACGAGTTTCTACCCGCGATCTCATAGCCCGTCCCCTCTAGTTGTGAGGCGAAAGTGTGTTCTAACTGGCTGTCCGTGCGTGCCGATTCAATGTTGTTCATTATGGTCTCGACCTTGCGTCCCAACATCCGTTCGTCGAAATCTGGAAAAGCGTGCTCTCCGATGGATCGGATGATCTGGTACGTCACGCCAAGGCGACGTGCGATGTCGTTGAGACGCTCCCCTCCCTCAACTGCCGCAACCACTTGGCAGTAGAGTGGGTCCCCGCGAAGCCATCGCACACTGCGTGAAGCGAGACCGTCCCACTGTGCCTTGCTCCCTTGGGCTGTCATGAACTGACGAGGATCGGGGGGTTTGTCGAACGACAACGCCTCGTAAGCGCGTTTGCTCATCGTCGCGCGAAGTACCTCGCACTGAGCACACCGTTTCCGGTCGTTCTCGGTCTTGTCGGTGATCTTGAACAGGCCGCCACACTTGCGGCACCGCAGCGTGGCCCGATATTCGGTCCTCCACGCGTACCACCGTTGCTTCAGTTCTTGGTGTTCTGCGTCAATGTTGTGTCGAAGATGCCCCGCAAGCCCGCGGTAATTCCTGAGGATCTTGCCGCAGATCTCACAAGATCCTAAGAACGGAAGCAAGCCCATCTCCAACCAATACCACGAACGCCCGCTCAGGTGGAAATATTTTCCCATACCGGCGTGCGGCCGCGCTGCTCTCTCTCGTCCGGGATGTTGTCCTTCTCGGTCTGCATCGGCGTCTGCTGGTAGTTCGCTCCCACGGGATACGGCCCGAGCGGTGGGTACTCGGTCTGCCAGCCTCCGCCCTGCATGATGGCCGGGCGCCCCCTGCACTCGGGCCAGCACAGCTCCGTCGTGTCGAACAGGGGGATCTTGTAGCGGATGTCGTTCTCCTCCAGGTAGGCGATCTGGAAGTGCTGCTGCATGATGTTCCCGCGCGCGGACGGCTTGCGCACGGGGCCGATGCTGTAGCGCTCGTTCGTCTGCTTGACGATGAAGTCGCGCTGCGTGAGCAGGGGCGACGGCCCTGTCCACACGTCCTGAACGTGTTCGAGCCGCCTTCCCGTCGGGGTCTGCCGCACGGCCCGGTCGTTGTCGTCGGGCGAGAGGATCATGTCGTACGGTCCCTCGTACCCGCCGACGAAGGACGTCCCGAAGCATACCTCGCATCTGGAGTCGGGCTGCTGGTTGAACTCTATCGTGCGCGGGTCCCTGCCGCAGAAGCACTGCTCGCCGCTCTGCTTGCGGATGAACACCTTGACGCGCTCGCCGCCCTGCTCGAGGATCCAGTTGTTGCGCCGGATGGCCTCGCGCCAGATGTAGTCCATCCGCTCGACCGCCCTGTAGGTGACCGGCTCGGCGAAGTCTAGCGGCGTTTCCCTGAACCCCGTGGGCGACGATCCGTCCCTCGACACCGTCGTGACCCTGTACCATGCCTTGTGGTCGAGCTCGGTCTTCACGGCGTTGCGGTTGTAGTAGTAGGTGATCGAGACGGCCGTCTGCGGACCCTGCGGGATCGTGGGCTCGATCCAGCGCTCGGTCGCGAAGTCGTAGCCTCTCGTGTTGATGAGCGTGACCTCGCCCGTGGGGCCGAACACCGCGTGGACGGGGACGATCTTGTTGTCGATGATCAGCTGGACGTCCATGGGAACGTCCGCCGCGATGGCCTGGCCCGACTTCTTCACGATGGGCCAGCTCTTCGTGCGGAAGACCCACGGCCTCTCGTTCGCCGACTCACCCCGGTTGATCCACGCGGTGTCCCAGTCGACGACCTCGTTCTGGACCAGTACGTTGTCGGTGTAGTCCCGGTAGAAGGTGCCTCCAACCGGCGTGGCGTTGAGGCGATGGTACGGACCTCGCTCGCTCGTGTCGCTGCGGTAGACGTTGACGCCGACGACGGCGAACTTGCTGTTCTTCGCCAGGATGGAAGGCTCGTCCCATCGCAGATCGAGGGTCCCCGTGAACAGGGGGCTCACGACCTCGACGTTGGTGGGCGCAACGGGACACTCGTTCGGGCCGACCTCCCACCCGATGCAGCTGGGGCCGAAGGGGCCGGGACTGGGGCCGGGATCAGGGCACGGCGGCGTCGGACCGGGCGGCGTGGGCGTGGGGCACGAGACCGGCTCGAGCGGGTTCGGCTTCTGGATCCACGGTTCCTGGCCCTGGTTGACGCACGTCATGACGGCCTAGCTGGGAGGGGAGGCTCCTCCCGTCGTCTCATTCTGGCGCGTCTGAGGCGGCGAGACCAGCCGGATCGTCCCGTCGGCGAGAGCGACCCACTGCTGGCCGTCCTGGACGCCCAGGCGGCGGCTGATGCCGTTGATGATCTCCTGCAGCTTCCTCTCGATCTCGTCGAGTTGTCCGAGGACCCTCACCTTGCGCACCTCGTGCTCGCCCACCTGCTGGAGCAGCCGCGCGGACTCCTGGCGGAGACTCGTGATGGCCCCCTGCTCCTCGGGGGACATGCGACCGATGTTCCCCGGGATCTCGGGCTGCGGCGACGGTGTGTTCGGGCTGTCGGTTTCCATCTTCCGACTCTACCCGCCGTTGAGAGCCTTCTCCTGCTCCTCGTCGAGGAGATAGCGCCGGACGGCGCGAAGCTCGGCGACGTAGTTGTCGAAGTGCGTCCCTACCCGGTCACCCAGGGTCATCGTGTGCGAGTGCGTCACGACGGAGGGGAGCTTCTCGAAAGACCAGAACGTGACGCCGTCCTGGTTCGTGTACTCGTACACCCGGTTCCCGCGCCCGATGGTGGCGTCCTTCTCGGTCACGGACCCTCCGGCCTCGGCGCCTCGGCGCCCTTGTCCTGGCGCTGCTCGAGGATGCGGATGATCTCGTCCAGGTCGTCCTCGCTCTTGCGCGCCTGGACGATCTGCTGCTCGATGAGGGCCGTGCTCGCGTCCGAAGAGTCGCGAACGTCGCCGGGGTTCTTGACCTTCGCGAGCACCTCGTCGTCCTTCTTTTCCAGGGCCTTCTTCATGGTCTTCTTCGGCGTGCACCTGCCGTCGAACCACAGGTGGCCCTCGGGACACGCGGCGTCAAGCACGGCGTCGACGACGTCCGCGGGGTTCGCGCGGGGCTGTGGGTCCTCTGCGATTTCCGGCGTCGAGGTCGATGCCTCGACGTCGACCTCCTCCGTCCCCTCGTCCGCGACACTGTCCGCTTTCTCTTCCACGCGTGTTGTGGGGGACATGATGTCCGACTCGGGACGCGGATCGGCACGCGTCTCGCACGCGAGACACAGGAGGGCCGCCACGCTACTGGCGCGGAGCGTTGAGGAGCTTCTTGACCTCATCGATCTTCTCGTCCAGGCTGTCGAGCTTGCCCTCGAGCCTGACCATGGCGAGGGCGTTCTTCTGAACCGCGTCGGTCACGTAGGAGAGCTTGTCGAGATCCTCCTGGAGCTCGCTGATCCTCTCGTCCTGGATGGCGTTCTTCACCTCGAGCTTGACGCCCCAGACGATGAGAGGGACCACGAGGACCGACAGCACCTTGAGGGCGATGTCGAGCAGCTTGCCGCCCCCGTCCTTGCCTGACTGACTCGATCCAGTTCCCACGTCATCCTCCCCCGACCCTGCGGAGACAGCTCGCCAGGAACCGTCTCGTGACCCTGGCGACCTTGTCGAGGGAGACGCGACCGGCCTCGACACGGATCCACCCGTCCTTGCTGAGCGTGTCCACGGCCTGCCGGAAGAAGTTCTCGCCCTCTCCGTGGAACGGGTAACGCTGCGAGATGTTCTCTGCCATGGTCTCGAGATCCATGAGTTCCTCCGCGGGGAGGGACTCCAGGTAACGCAGGATAATACTCTGAGCCTGCTGCAGCGTGTTCCCGGCGAAGTCGTTGCGGAGGTCCGTGTCGTCCGTCATGCGCGGCGCGAGGTCCCCCTGGAGCAGAGGCGTCGTCTGGTTCTCACGCTTGGGCATCGCGATCCTCGGATTCTTTCACGTCACGGAGCTGCGGCCACCCTAGGTGGCCGATAGGGAGTCCACCGAGGGCCGCACCGGTCAGATGAGGGCGTCGAAGACCGAAGCCACGGCGTCTGCGATCTCCTGCCAGTGGTCCTGTCGTGCTTGGTAGGACTGATCGATCTGCACCCCTCCAGTCCCGCCAGATGTGATCCAGTTGGTCAGGTTGTCGGGGTTGTCACCGCCGAACTCGTCCTCGGCGGTGGCCACGCGGACAGGGATCGACGGGACGACGACGGCCGCAATGGCATCGCGAACCCGCTCCTTGAGCGACTGCGACGCACCGCCGCCGATCAGGATCTCGCTGTCGGTGAACCCGTGGAAGGCCACCGCATACTGGAAGCCTCGACTGCCGATGGAGTCAAGGAGCGGGAACGAGCGCCGAGAGATCTCGGTGCTCGTGATGTGCCAGCGGTCGAAGGCGCCCCCTCCCGATCTCCAGCCCTTGCAGCGCCACGACGACACCCCCTTGGCTGCGAGCTGCGACGCCACCCTCTCGGCCTGATCGTCGGTCCAGTTCTCGAGGGCACCGCCGTGTGGAGCGAGCGCCACGAGGCCCGTGTGGATCCCGTCGTCGTCGAGGCGCTCGAGGAGGATATTGGCGTTGTCGTCGAAGAGCGCCGTCGTGGTCTCTGCGGCCTTCTCCCCGCCGTGGACGGCCACGGCGGCGTCGACCTCCGCCTCGTCGGCCGGCGGGATCGATGCCTCGACGAAGTTGATCGTCAGGTTGTCGTCTCCCGTCTCGACCGAGGTGAGCGTCACGCTCAGGCCGAGTGCCACGATGTCGTCGTGGAGCTTGCGTCCCTCGACCTTTCCGTTGGCGGTGTCGTTGGCGATGCTGTACAGGAGGATTGCCATCAGAAGATCTCCATCACGATGAGGCGCCTTTCCGTTGGCGGTGTCGTTGGCGATGCTGTACAGGAGGATTGCCATCAGAAGATCTCCATCACGATGAGGCGCCGTTCCGTGAGCCTCGCCCGGGCCGTTCCTCCCAGGACGCGCCACCTGATCTCGTAGGTGTGCGACGCCTGCGTGGGAGCGATGTCGAGGAACTGGACAACCCCAGGACCGTCGGCGTTGCCGAGGAGGCCTAGAATACCGGAGACACTGAACTCCAGGGCCCGGACCGTGTCTGCGATCTGCGCGCCGTCATTGTAGAGGGTGATGAGGAACTCGTCTCCGTCCTGGACGTTGAACGTCCCGTGAAATAGAATCAGGACATCTCCTCCGTTGGGAGTCACCGTGCGCGTCATCTCGGGGATCACCACGAAGCTGGCGCTGGTGGTCGTCGGAGAGCTGGTTGTCCCGACCACTTGGCTCCTCACCGGAGCGCTCCCGACCATGAACACGCGTGCCCAGCCCGTGGTCGTCCCGTTCGTGTTGACCCAGAGCTGGCCGGTACCGGCCAGCGTCCTCTGGTAGACGTCGCCCTCGTTGCCCGCGAGGAGCGCGACGTTGGGGTCGGCGGTCCCGCGCTTGATGTTGTCCGCCGTGAGGATGCCGCCGCTCTGCAAGGTCAGATCGACGGACAAGACGATGCTGTCCGCTGCCACGTCCACGGTGCGGGGGAGCCCCGTCGTGTCGTCGTCGAGCAGGAGATTGTCGATTTGGCTGGCCATCGGCTAGGTCTTCGTGACAGGCACGACCTCCACCGAGTCGACGGTCACCTCCCACCCGGTCGAGACCGGGTCGCCCCCGAGCTCGCGCCCGAGGAGGCTCTGGAGGCGATTGCGAGCGTGACGCCGGAGCATTCCCACGATGCTCTCCTTGTCCTTCCCGGACAGAGCTTCCTCAGGCTTCGTCGGAATCGCGTCGAACGTCAGCGTGTACTTGACCTTCATGCTGCACCTACGGCCGCTGTGCGATGAACTCCGGTTGGTAGAGGACGTCAGGAGTGGTCGTCACGCCGTTGGCGCCCTGGAGGATCCCGAGCTTGTAGACGATGCTGCCGGGAAGGATCGGGGGAGTCAGCGTTCCCTGCCCCGCCGTCCCGCTCAGGAACACCAACGATCCGTTGCTAGCGCCGGCAGGTGCCGCGGCGAACAGGATCGGGATCAGCGACCCGGCCACGGTGTAGATCTTGGCGGGGCTCGCGGCGGCGGCTCCGGCCGAGGCGACGCCGGCGACGATCCCGTCGAGGAGAGTGCCCGTGTTGGCGTCGGCCAGGATGGCGTTCCCGCTGCTGTTGATGCGTACGACGTTGCCGGTGACGAGCACGGCTCCCGCGGTCAGCGTGACCCCTGCACCCGCTCCGACGATATCGAGGAACTGGTTGACCTCCACGGCGAGGCTGCCGGTGGTCGAGTCGAACGTGACGAAGTTGCTCGTCCCGTTGTCGATGACCATCGCCGTGGCGTTGTTCGTCTCGAAGGTCATCTGGATGTCGTCTGCCGAGGTGATGTCCACCGTGCCGCTCGTGAGCGTGGATAGCGTAAGAGACCCGCTCGTCGCGCTCACGTTCGACGCGCCCGTGCCGTCAATGGAGAATGCTCCCGTTGACAGGAAGTCCATCGTTCCCGTGACGTCCACGTCTAGGTTGGCCCCGGCGTTCACGTCCATCAGGCCGGCCGACGTGATCTCCACCGTTCCCGATCCGGTGGTGGACAGAGTCAAGTTCCCGGTGTCGACCGTGAAGTTGGAGTCCGTGTCCGCATCGAGCGAGATGCTGGCCGTCGTATCGACGAGCACGTCGCTCAGCGTGACGACGAAGTCCTCGGTGCCGGTAAAGATGATGTTTCCCTCGGCGGCGGAGGTCGTGATCGTATTGCCCTGCTCGTACGCCTCCTGGAGATCGACCACCCCCTGCGCCGATAGCGTGTTGAACACGATGCCCGAGGTGCTGCTGTCGAACGCGATCTCGAAGGTGCCCGACGATGTGCCGCGGAGAACGGCAACGTTGACGATCCTGATGTCACCTCCGGCAGTCGCGTCGGTCACGAACTGGTTGGAGACGAAGTCGACGGTAGCGCCCACGGTACCAACGCCGCGGATCGTGAGCGTCGTGCCCACGTGCGACTGGACCTCAAACAGCCCGTCGTTCGCCTGGTTGTTGGCCCCCGAGATCTGGATAAGGTCCCCCGCCGCGAAGGTGGCGGATCCGGTCGTGACGACCGTCGGGTTGCTCGTTGCCGCGACGCCTGCCGTGAAGCCTCCGGCCGCGACCGTGTCGGACGTCGCGGTGGGCAGCACGTTGATGACGATGCCTCCCGTCTGCCCGACCGTCGTCGTGTAGTCGGCATTGAGGTAGAGGTGGTTGTCGGAGATGTTGACCTGCTCGGAGTGGACCGTGGTCGTCGTGCCGTTGACGACCAAGTCTCCGTCGACGAGCACGTTGGCGCCGGAGATAAGCTGGAAATCCACGGAGAGCTGGATCGTGTCCGGCGTGCCACCTGTCTCCGGCGACCTGGGGAGCCCGGTGGTCAGATCGAGGAGGAGGAGATTGTCCGTCTGGTTTCCTGCCATTGGTTTTGCTCCCTACGTCCTGAGAGCCATGACCTGAGGACGAAAGACGACGGTCGGCGTGAACGAGACCCCGTCCGCGCCCCGCAGGACGCCGACCGCGAAGACGGCATTGCCGGTCGCCGTCGGGGGCGTCAAGGTCGCCAACCCCGACGTGGAGTCCAGGAAGACAGTGCTTCCGTTCTGCGCCATGGCTGGCGCGGCGCCGAAGCGCGTCGCGGGGCTCGATCCAGATTTCGTGTAGACCTGCACGCTCGCACCGAGGATGACTGTCTCGCGAGAGACGCCGACGACCTCCCAGATCCCGCCCGCGATAGAAGAACTCGCGCGGACCACCTCTCCGGCGGTGTTGAGGGTGACGAGATGCCCGACAGACAGCGCCTCGCCAGCGATGAAGACCTCGATGGATCCGAGGTCCTGCGTGAGTATCTCGTCGAGGGCGTCCTGGACGTTCGTGGACGTGAGGACGGTGCTGGAGCTGTCGTAGCCGATGTCGACCACGCGTCGGCTCGCTATCAGGTTCCAGTTCGTGGTGGCGGCGTCCGAGATGATCCTGATCGCGTCACCTTGCAGGGTGAGCGACTGCGACACGGCACCGTCGACCGTGTCCGCGCCAGAGCGCATCACCGTCACGGCGTTCGTCGAGCTGTCGGTCTTCATCACGACGAGCTCGTCTCCGAACCTCGCCGTCGTGAGAGGAACGTCCACTTGGATGGGTCCTCCCGAAGCGTCGACCAGGACGACCGACTCGGTCCCCATCGTGTGGTTCATCGATGCCACGACCACGGGACCGGTCGTGTCGGGCACATACCCGAGCCGCGCCATGCACTCGTCGAGGTCCGGCTGGCGCGAGTTGTCGACGAGAGTCACCTCGGTCCAGGGAGGTCGAGCGAGCAAGTCCGCGGTCGCCCCAGAGCCCGCCTCGATGAACTTGTCGAGGTGCGACGCCGATACGCCCGCGAGCCTGTAGCGGAACGTGCTCATGCCGCGAACTCCATGCTGGCCGCGACGTCGACCCCTCCGGCCCCGATGCTGAGAGCCTTGGTCACCTCGATGTCGATGAGATCCCCCGCGGCCACGACCACGCTGTCGACGAGATCGGATCCGTCCGCGGCAGTCGAGGCGAGGCTGACGGCCAGCAGCGTGGCCACCCCGTTGACGCGCAGCGTGTAGACGATGGCGTTACCGTTCCCCACCAGACTGTTGTGCCTAACCCGCATGTTCCTGAGGGTGCCAGCGCGCGGCACTCTCCACTGGAGAGGAGCGAGAGGCGCCGTGCTGTCCTCCCACCACGGACTCAGGTAGCGCGTGGCCGTGCTCGCGGCGACCGACGCGTTGCCCCACGCGAGGACGGCCGTGGCCGCTCCGAGCGCGATGTCGATGCCGTTGAGATGGGAGGTCAGTTCCTCAAGACTCGTCGTCGGCGGAGTCAGGGTCCGCGTGTAGTTGACGGGGACGAAGTCGATGTCGAGGAGGTCACCGTCGATCTCGTCGGTCGCGGCGTGCACGTGCGTCGAGGCGTGCAGTGCCGGCGTCGGGTTCCCGAAGCTGAGGACCCCCGCCCCGTTCGTGATGATCGCCTGGTTGGCCGCTCCGTCGGCCGAGGGCCAAGTCAGGCCGTCGATGATGACGTTGTCGCCGCCTCCACCACCAGGACTGAGGACGAGGTCGGTCACGCCCGCGATCACGTCGCCGGTCGACACCAGGATGTCGGTGCCACCGGTCGTGTTGCCGTTGGACAGGATCTGCGCCAGGGTCGAGATGACCGAGAGGGTCGCGTTGCCGCCTGCGCCGCCATCCGCTAGGCTGAGGCCCGTCCCGGCTGTCAGGACACGCTCGTCCGTCAACGTCGGGTTGAGCGACATCACGACGTACTCGGCGTTGGTCGGTGCTCCGCCCCCTCCCGGGATCGTCACGTCGACCGACCCCGGCCCCGTGCTCGACGCCGTGACTCCCGCGCCCACGAAGTTGAGGAGCGTGGCGGCCGGCTCGATGAGGATTCCCTCGTCCTCGATGGAGATGGCTCCGCCACCACCGCCGGAGAACGGGAGGAGCTGGCCAGCGACGTACCCGAAGATATTGGTCCCGAACCCGCTGAGATCGCCGTCGCTCTCAAACTGGACGGTGACACGTCCCTCCGTCAGGCAGAGGAGAACGCCGGCCGGGTGGATGGCGGCGGCGATGTCCGGGCCAGAGGAAGGGACGACGACGAGGTAGGAACCAGGGTCCGCTCCTCCAAGCCCCGTCCCCATCGCCACGCTCAAGATCTCGTACTCGCCGTTGAGGTCCCGGAAGGCACCGACGAGTCCGGTGACCTCGATGGGCTCGCCGACGAGGTACCCGGCCGAGTCCACGTTCGTCGGCGGGTTGACGTTCGGGATGACCATCCTGAGGAGGCCGCCCACGCGCTCGATATTCAGGACGCCCGGACGAAGCGTCTGGCCCACGCCCGCTGGACCGCCGCAGTGCTCCTTGTCGCGGAGCTGGAGGATGATCTCGGTCCTGATGAGGCCCAGCCGCGCGAGCTGGCAGATGGACCCCTCGTGCCAGCTGACGAACGTGCGCGTGGACATGGGGATGTCCACGGTGCTGTTCGGAGGGATCGGGACGTAGCGCGTCCGGTTCTTCTGGATCGTGATCTCGTCGAGGTCGTAGATCGTGACGGAGGCCGTGTTCGGGCGTCCGTCCGCGTACACCCCCGTGTGGGTACAGCGCACGATCAGGACGGAGACGATATTGCGCATGGCGCGAGCCGCCGGCGTACGGCTCCTGTCGAGCCGCACCTATCGAGCGATTATCGAGATCCGACGACTCTGCGCTGGGCGGACGACGCGTACAGGAACTCGTCCTCGACTTCGCGAGGAGGAGCGAATCCTCCTCCCGCGTCCCACGCCTCGACCAGCTCGACGTCGGTCGGCTCTCGCCGGTCTGCTCGACCCTCCCCGCGACACGCTGGGCACCTCGCGAGAGAGAGAGCAGCGTGGACTCCAGCCATCGTGGGCAGCCGGCGGGCACGACCATCACGGTGCCAGACCCGCGGCACGTGTGGCACGGCGCAGGGACCGTGGCCATCTCATGACGGAGGTGGAGATAGCCAGACAAGCGGCGCGACAGGTTCGATCCGGGTACAACGAGCATGGTGGAGGACGCGGACAACCCCTGCCTGACGTGCGGTGCGTGCTGCGGACCCGTGCTACAGCTGCGCGGCGTGGTCCGCAGCGACGGAGAGCCGTGCGTCACCCACCGTGGCCGCGTCATGTGCTCGGGGCTGCGCGGGAACGTAGGAGTCCACGTGTCGTGCTCGATCTACGAGCATCGCCCAGAGGCGTGCCAGATGTTCCAGCCCGGCTCAGCGGCGTGCAACGACGCGCGGAAGATGCACGGCCTCGGTTCGCTAACCTGAGCTGTCGTCGGTCTCGTCGTCCTTTCCCATGTGCCGACCATTGGGGAGGAGCGACGACGGCAAGACACCTCCGCTCCGTGTCTCCTCATAGCGGGCGCAGCGAGCGAACTCCGACGAACAGTAGGCCCCCAGCCAGTACCCGAGGGCCTCTCGCTCTCTCAGGATGGGAAACAGCGAGCACCTGCCTCGGACGGGACAGAGACCGGGATCCTCGTCGCTCATGGCCTCATCTGCGGGTGCCGAAGGCGAGCTTGGAGTTGAGCCACCTGCGTCGCTGTTCGCAGGATCCGCACGTCCTCATGCCGACGGCGCCCGTCACCTTCCTGACGACGTCACCGGCTCCGATCTGCCGGATCGGGAGCGGGACGACGACCTTGGATGGCTGGCCGGGCTTCGACTTGTGGATGCAGGCCACGATGTTCCTGTAGAGAACTACGCCATAACCGAGCCACCGAGAAGGCCGCCGACCGCATCCGCAGAACCGTCACTGCAACGTCTCAGTTCCCCCCTCGACCTTCCCGAACCGCTCCAAAGCGAAGATCCTGCGACGATAGTAAAGGGCCATGGGTGCCGCCGTGCGGTAATGCGGATTAGGAAGCAGAAGGTCGGGTTCGATCCGCGAGATCTCGCTCAGACGCCAGCCACGTTCGCGAAGTTGCTTTTTTGTGAAGTGTCCGTTGCACCGATTGGGACACAAGTGGGCCGTGTAGCCTCCTCGTCTCGCCCACTCCTCTCCACACTCCAAACATCTGTAAACCTTCGCGTCACGCACAATCTGTTGCAGACGCAGCTCCCTATCATCAGGAACCTTCTGTGGCCCGAAAGGGATGTTCTTGCGGTCCCCGTCCATCGTCGTGTGCCTCTCCCGAAATGCGGAGTTCGTCGGATGCCCGGACAGCGAGCTGTCTACCCCACCTGGACCTCGCCAAGGAAGGCCGCCAACCTGGTCCGCACGGCCTCGCGATCCCCATTCACCTCGGACTCCCAAATGACCAGGCACTCAAGCCCAACCTCGGCGTACGCGGCCACCAGCTCGGACTCGTGCTCAAAAGGCGCCTTCCCCGTGAACATCCGCGAGTGCCAAAAGTCCCCGAACGCCTCGACGACCTTGGTGACTCCCTTCCTCGGTTTCTTCGGATCGGGTCCGGGCAAGATGAAGTCCGGGTTCTTGAAGTGACCGAGCTTCGGAAGCCAACGCCAGAATTTCCGGTCACCCGTGTACCGCAGCCGGGACTCCAGCGAGGCCACCCGACGCTCAAGCCCGTTCGGACCGAACTTCGTGGACTCGCCCATCTGATAGAGGAAGTAGGACGCGTAGTCCCTGTCTTGGAGCGGATGCGTGATCCCGTAACGCTCAAGGAGGTCCTCTTCGGAAGCAGCAGGAGGATCGGGATCTGAGAACATCTTACCAACCTTGGAGAGGCAGGTGCGGATGGTCTTCTCTTTGATTTGCGGGGCTTCTTGGACAGTCGGAACGCCATACCTCTCCAAGCAGGTGGCAACCACCTTCGCCATGATCTCCGGGCTCTGAAGCGGGCTGTCAACGCCATAGCGTTCTTGGCAGGTCTCTCTGCGCCTTTCCAGGAACTCGGCGAGCTGGAGCGGGTGCGTGACCCCGTACTTGGCCACGAATCGCTCGACCTGCTGTTCCCAGAACCCCTCGACCTGCGCGTAGTAGTCCACGCCGTACTTGGCCTGCATCCCCTCGATCACGCGACGCTTGCCTTCCTCAGAAGCGAAGAAGTGCGAGCCATAGTTCGCCTCCATCGTTTCGAGTTGCTTGCGCCTCACGTCAGGAACCATCGCCGTCCACGAGACACCGTAACATTCAAGGTTGGTCTGGCGCTGCCTCTCCACGACCTCGGGCGAACACGACGGAGCAGGACCCCCGTAACGCTCCTCGTTCGTTGCCACGATCTTCTCCCGAATCTCGGGGGCAGCCAGAGACTCCTCGTGCCCGTAACGCTCAAGATTCGTCGCCCTGGTGCGAGCCCGAATCTCAGGCACCTGTTGCGGGTTCTCGGCCCCGTAACGCTCGCGCATGGTGTCTCGAATCTTCTCCTGCACCTCGGGCTGCGCAAACGGGTTGTCCTCGCCGCGGAGTACAGGTCGTTTCCCTTCCAAGGACGCCTGCACATCGTCGAACAGATTCGACTCTCGGGCAAACACACTTTCGGCTCCGTAACGCTCAAGGTTCGTGGCCGATGCCTTGGCCCGAACCTCGTCCGACTGCATCGGGTTCTCCACGCCGAACCTGTCCAGATTCGTTCGCAACCTTCTGGCTCTGGCAACCGCGTCTGCGTCCCTCGTCTGCCAGACCACACAGATTCCCTGATGCCGCTTCATCTGCGTCAAGCTCGTGCTCTCATGCCCACACAAGCACGGCTCCGGGCCTTGCGTATCAGGCCATCCCTCGCAGATGGCCTTGTGACGACTCGTGACCTTCGTGAATGCCTCGTCGCAGTGAGGGCAGATCTCGTAGGCACCTGACGCGATCAGATCTTCACGATGCAACCGTTCTCGTTCGGCACGCTTCCTCGCCAACTCCAAGTACCACGCCGGAGAGTGGAGGAAAGAGGATGCCCCGTGGCGCGCAGCGTTTGTCTGCTCCATGCGTCTCCTGATTCTTGGCGCCTGTTGCGGATTCTCGACCCCGTGACGCTCAAGATTCGTCGCACGGATCTTGTCCTTGATCCCCTCGGACGCGAACACGTTCACTACTCCGTATCGCTCAAGGTTCGTCTCAGCACGACGTTGCTTCACCCCCTCAGCCTGGAGGTGATGCTCGACTCCGTACTTCTCTCGAGAAGCCTGGCGTGTCCTCTCCTTGACTTCCTCGCTCTGACCAATGTTGTCCACTCCATACTTGGCCCGCGTGGTCTCCACACGCTGGGCCTCGGAGCCCTTGGCCACCACCGGAGCCCCAGGGAACTTGGCCTCGTAGTGGCTCCGAGTCAGGCCGTTATGGAGGCGCTTGAGGTGGTCCGCTAGACGCTTCACGCGGACCTCTGTGCCTCCCGCGTGGCAGATCCGGCATGACACGTAGTCCTGGCCCTCGACCTTCCCAGGAGCCCACAGGCCGCGCTGGAAGTGCCGGTCGAAGTCGAACTGCGAGGGGGGAATCCCGATCACTGTATCCCACGCAGAACAACCGTTCGTGTGCTTCGGAATAGCTTTCGGTGACGAGAGGATCTTCTGGCAAGCGGGGCAACAGAGTTCGGGCATCCGTGCTAGCATAGCACGACAGAAAACTGAAGGAAGTCACTGCGATGTGAGAAACCTCACTAAACGAAACTCCTAGGTGAAAGAATCCCCCGGCCGACCGCGGGTCCAAAGGAGGACCTCACCCCGAAACCAAACTTCGGCTGCTGCAGGCCACGGATGAACTTGACGGTCCTCGACTTCGCCTCGGTCGCCTTGTCGAGCTGGCCCTCGGCGTTGCTCTTGAGAGACTCGTACTTGCTCGACTTCTCCAAGCTCAGCGAGATCCCGCCGATGGAGTAGTCGAACTCGTCGTGTACCCAGTTGACGCTGAGGGCGAACAGAGCATGCACCGCGGCTGCCCACAGGATGAACGTCCTCCACACAGGCTTTCGGGCGCACAGGTCGTTGAGCGTCCTGATGCCCTCCGTCTCGGGGGGGAAGGCGTTGAACCAGTCCAGTCCCATCTGCAGATAGCAGAGCAGCTCGTAGTCCTCCCAGATGTACCCGAACACGCGGTTGTACTTCTTAACCACGCCCTCCTGCTCGGGCGGGCGGAAGTGGTAGTTGCGATCCGGAGAGTTGCTGACGACGGCCTTGGAACGATGGAGCACGAAGTTGTGCCAGTCCTCCGCCGTCAGGTCGTACATGTGACGCCGGTCTTCGATCCGCCGCACGACGAGAATACAGGGGCTTCCCACGGTTTCCTTGAAGACACCGAGGACGGCCTGTCCAGGGTGTAGCTTCTCCATCTCAACTTTCTCCGTGGGCGACACGAAGACGCGATGGCCTCCCGTGAGGACCATGGACCCATGCTCGGTGGTTGCCTCCCAGATCGACTCCGAGATCACCTCGGCCCGGTGGGCGGCGAGAATCCGTTTCCAGCGGAGAGCCCCCTCGGGAGAGACCGAACGCACGCGGAGTTCTCCAGCTTGAAACGCGGAGTGCAGCTTGGCTTGGGTCTCAGCAGAGAGCATCCCGTAGCCCTCCCCTCTCGGTCCAGACGTGAAAGGACCAACGGGGGCGCCCCTTCTTGGAGAACACCTCCCAAGAGATGTCGTGCTTGCGCAGGAAAGGCACGAGCGCGCAGTGGGGGTCACTGAACATCCTTCAGAGCCTCCCACAAGTCGTCCATACGTACAATCATCCGTTCGCCGTCCACGTCCAATTCAATGGTTTCCTCGGCTCCAACACAGTTGTCCCTCAACATCACGCGGAGCTTGTCCACGAGCCCGGCTTCGCAGCTCGAGAGCAGGGGCTGTCCGTCCGTACACGCCGCCGGGTCGCTGACCCCGAACTCCTGCACGACTTCCTGGAACTCGTCCATGAGCGTCTTGCGGAACCTCCACCTGATCCGGTACTCGCCCGCGGAGGCGCCGGGAGGCACGAGGAGCGCCGCGTAGTACTCGCCGATGGACGGATTGACGGGCACGCGATCCATGGGTCCGATGAGGACCTCGACGCCCGGAGGACCCATGCTCTGGTCCACGAAGAAGATGGAGTAGAAGATCTCAGCGGCGTTCATCGGAACGCCGAGCTCGTCGACCAGGAAGATCTTGAGGTCGTTGCGGCCTAACTCGGTCCCAGGGGGGAAGCAGACGGCCATCGGCTCACAGCCTCACGTCTCCGAGGTCGAAGTCCTGGTCGTCGGCGAGGGGAACCTCCTCGTCCGCGGCGGGTGCACCGAGGTTGCGTATGTCGTAGGGTGGATCATCGTCCACTTCCTCGGACTCCACTTCCTCGTCGGCGTTGATCACCTCGACCTCGACTCCGGCGTCGTTCTTGACCTTGACCCCCACCTCGCTCTTGAGCTTCACGGCATCGTCGTCCGCACCGCCGGTGAGCGTCTCCCTGGTCCTCCGTCCCCACTCGTCCAGGACGGCCAAGAGATCGTTGAGATACTGGGAGTCGCCCTGGTCGATGGACTTGTAGCTGATCAGGCGCGTGTAGACCTGGTTCTTCGCGCGGAACGCCTGCTCGATGGCAGCCTTCGTGGAGTCGCACAGCTCGTCCACGGTCGAGGGACTCGAGACGCCCTCCTCGATCTGCGGAAGGATCTCTCGCTCCACGGCCTCCCTCGCGTACGAGGACACGAGCAGGGCCTCCTTCGCCCGCTCTTCCGCGACGTGGCGCTGGACGATGTCGTTCCCCGATATCAGCTCGTCCAGACGCAACCTAGTCTCCCCTGCCCTCGTGCGTGAGGGCCTTCATGACCTTGATCTCGTCGGCATAGGTCAGCGCCGGCACCTTGCTTGAGCGGTTGTAGTACTGGTCGCGCAGGTCCCTGACGCCGTCTCCATCGTTCTCCTCGAAGACGAAGAACACCCTGCCGCCCTCCCTCTGCGTCCCGAGGAGCTTCATCCCGGCGACTTTGAGGTAGGCGGCGTAGTACATGTCGGAGGTCCGGTACCCGCTCAGCTTCTCGTCTGTCATCGTCACATCTTCCTTCTGTGAAGTCTGACCGTCCCCGTGCGGGGAGGAAGGTGGGCGCCTCGGCGCCCACGAGCTAGAGCACCGTGCCGGTCTGCGAGTAGACGACGATGGCGGCGCCCATGGTGCCGGCGTAGGTGAAGGTCGCGCCCTTCATGAGCGAGAGGTTCCCGTACGTGTTCGACACGATGAACCCGTCGTTGTCGTAGATCTGCCGGTACGTCGTGTCGTCGAAGGTCCCCACGCGACCCGCGAAGGCCCCCGCTCCGTCGGAGAGGAGCGAACCGGCCGCGATGTTGTAGACGTGGCCGGCGAGGATGCTCAGCACCTCTGCGACGGATCCGGTCGAGCCTCCCGCGTCGATCGTCGTGCCGGCGAGAGCTCCGGCACCGACCAGGATGGCCGCGATGGCGGCCGAGTCCAGGACGGCCCCGGCCTGTGCCGCGACGATCGTTGCCGCCGCAGCCGCATCGGCGATGGGCGGGGTCAGGGCCGGGCCACCGGGAGCCGCGCCCTGATCGACGTTGCCGATGTAGTAGGCGGCGAGACCCGTGAGGTCGGCCGTCGCCGAGAGTGGAGGGCCGGGGGCGACGAACGGCGTGATCGCCGGGCTCGCGGCGATGTTGCGGACGTAGCCCGTCTGGCCTCCCTGCGTGTTCGGCGTGTAGATGTAGTTGCGGTTCGACGTGTTCGGCTTGAGGTCGACCTGCTGGAGCACCCCGTCGGGGATGTCGGTGCGGCGCATCACGAGGAAGACTTGCATGGTCCGGTCTCCTTACGGGGTGAAGATGGTTCCGTCGTCGTTGTAGACGACCACGGCCTCGCCGTTGGGGCTCCCCGCGACGCCCGCGTAGACGAATCCCGAGTCGAGGAACCCGGCGAGCTCGCCTCCCGCCACGGAGAGATTGAGCGCGCCCGTCGGGAAGATGTCGCGGAGAGTGCCCGCGACGAATCCCGGACCGTTCGGAGCGCCGACGTTGGGGACGACGTCGAAGACGCCGCCCGCCGTCTCGATCTGCGTGTCCTTCGGAACCTGGTAGATCCGCCCCGCGAGAACGTCGAGGAGGTCGGAGAGCTGAGCCGCGGTGATGGACGCGGTGGCGACGACGGCCGCGATGACGACGTTGACCGAGGCCAGATCCGCGGCGACCGCCGGCAGCGTGAGATCGCCGAACCTGATGATGTCGTCGAGGATGTCGGTGGCGATGGTGTTCGCCTCGAGGGCCGTCAGCGCGGCCGCGTCCGCGCCGCCCGCGAGCGTCGCACCCGATGGGGTGATGTTCGCCGACATATCGGCGAGGGTGATCGCGTTCGACGCCGCGCCTGGCTCGACGGCCGTGATCGTCACGACGGCGGCCGCCACGGTGCCCGTCACGTAGGGTGTGAGGCCCAGGGCGGGATTGTTCAGGATCACGTTGAAGTTGCCAGCCGTCGCCGAGTTCGTCGTGCCGATGAGGACCTCCGTCGGCAGCATCGGGGCGTCCCGGAAGGTGAACGTCACCGTAGGACCCCCGACGGGTCCCGTGCCGACGGTGATCGTCTCTCCGTCCGCCACGGCGGCGGGGCCGAACGTGAAGGTCCCGGACGCGAACGCGCCCGTGCCGTCGCTGACGTTCGTGATGATCCACGCAGCGAGACCCCTGATGGGGCGGAAGATCGACGGTCCCGCCGCCCCCGACGGGTCGTAGACCACGACCGTGTCGTTCAGGACCGGATCGACGTACTTGGTCTGGCCCGGAGGATCGACCACGTAATTGCGCAGGGACGTGTTCGGCTCGAGGTCGAGCACCTGGAGCGTCCCGGCCGGGATGTCGTCGCGCTTGAGGATGATGTACGGCATCTTCTGGTCTCCTTGGGCTCGCTACAGGAGGGTCCCGTCGTCGTCGAGCACGACAACGGCCGGCCCGAGCACGGCGTTCCACTCGAAGTCGGGACGCTTGCAGTTGAAGAGATCGCCCGCGCCGTTGGAGACGTTGAAGGCTCCCGTCTGCAGCACGAGGCGCGTGTGCGGGGGCATCTCGAAGCTCCCGCGCGGACCCGGCACGAACGCATTGGCGCCGTCCTCGATGGTGCTTCCGCCGGGCAGCATGTACTTCGCACCCGCCAGGATGGCGAGGACGTCGGCGAGGCTGCCCGTCGAGTTACCTGCCGTGAGGTTCGTGCCCGCTCCCGCTCCCGCGGCGACGAGCTCCGCGGCCACATCGGCGAAGGTCACCGTCTGCCCTCCGCGGGCCCTGCCGATGATCTCGGCCGACGCCGTGTTGGCGATGGCGGCGGTCAGGGCCGGCGTGCCGACGGACTGGTCCTCGACATTGTCGATCAGGTAGGCCGCGAGGCCGCAGTAGTCCCGGACGGTGAGGATCGGGCCGGCGCCCGTCGTGGCCACGGTCTGGTTCTCCGGGACCTGGCGCACGTACCCGCTCTGACCGGGAGGATCGTAGATGTAGTTGCGCTGGCTGTCGTTGGGCCAGAGGTCGTCGATCTGCAGGACCCCGTTCGGGATGTCCGCGCGACGCATGATGATGTACGGCATGTCGTGGTCCTCCGTGGTCCCAGGGGAAGCGCTCTGTCGATCTGGCGTCCCTATAAAGGGAATACCGATAACGCGCCGTCAGCGCACGACGCTGGCCACGCAGGCGACGAGCAGCGAGAAGGCCGGGTTTCCTCCGGTCGCGCAGATCACCAGCTCGTCCTTCATGCCCGTCGTGTGGCTGATGGTCGTGTTGGGAGGGACCACGGCGAGGGGCTGGTAGCGGCCGGTCGCGTAGAAGAGATCGAGCGCGCCGTCGAGGTTGGTGAGCACGAGCGAGTCGCCGAACGCCGGGAGGTGGAAGATCATCGCCTCGGGAGGCGCCGGGAGACCCGCCGCCGCCGTGGCCAGGCTGGGAGCAGTCCCGGCCAGGGTGAGAGCAGGACGCGGCACGACGAAGAACGCCGGATCCTGCACGATCAGGATGTCGCTCTGGTTCGACGCCGTGGCAGCGCCCGGGAACGCGGGAGAGGCCACCGTCCGTACCTGGACACGTACGAACCACATCTGGCTGTCGGCCGGGACTTCGGGGGAGAGGCCGAAGAACTCGTTCGGGTCGAACGTCGCCCGCGTGTGTCCGCGCGTCGTGTCGCCCATGATGGCGGTCCTGCGCAGGCGAATGGGCTTCGTGATGAGAGACTGGTCCCGGCTCACGTCGAAGAGGGCCGTCGTCCCGACTCCGCCCACGCCGTTGAAGGCCCCGTACGCGTTGTCCAGGGAGTTGGCCACGCGGATGCGGTAGCCGAGGATGTTCGAGTCGTTCCTGAACTGGAAGGTCAGGTACGCGGGAGCCCTGTCCAGGACGTTCGGGATGGGGATCGGAGAACTCATGCGGTCTTCGCCTTCTCCTCGCGGGCTCTGTTCTCGTATCCCGAGGAGTCGAGACCGCGGTCCTTCGCGAGCCGGGCAGCGTCAGACCACGAGTCCGCCTGCTCTCCGCCCACGTTCGGCAGGAGACGAGGGACCGTGCCGTCGCCTCTCATCTCGCGCTCGCGCGCGGCGAGGCGCTCGTTCTTCCTCCGCATCTGCCCGGCGATCCGCAGGTTCTTGCTCGTCCAGCCGTCTCCCGCGAGGACGAAGCCGGGGAACCGGTCACCCACGACGCGGGGCGCAGGCTCGCCGCAGCTCGGACACGGCTGCGGCTTCTGGTAGTCGGCCATCGGAGCCATCTCGTCGAAGGCGAGGTCGCACGGAGAGCAGCGGTAGCTGTAGAGCGGCACGTCAGTCCCCTCCCTCGCCAAGATACCGTCGCAGTACCCGCCTGCCGATCTCGCGCTCGGCGACTCGGAGCGCCACGTTGGATGGAATCGGGGACAAGATCTCGACCTCGATCCTCTCGTCCCTATCGACGGAAAACCGAGCGAGACGCCGGAGCGGGGACTTCTCGGGCCGTACGAAGAAGTCGCGCGACCGCCGTAGGACGGCGTAGGCGTGCTTGCAGACGGGCCTCCAGTGGGCCGGATCGCGAACTCTAGGAGGGGTGGCCGTCCCCCTCGGGTTCCCGCGCAGGTAGTTGGCCTTCTGCGCCCAGTGCTCGGGGCCCCACCACTGCCAGAACGGGCACGAGCACGAGACCCGCAGGTTGAGCTTGTCGATGTTGGTGGCGCGGCCGCGCTTGAACGCCTGCACCCGGACCACGTGCTTCCCGACACGCCACGTCCAGATCCAGTTCTTCGTGTCGGTGCGCTCGAGCCTGGGATCGAGCCCCGTCGCCCTGGTCTTGATCTTGGAGTCGACCCGGTCGAGGATCTCGGGCAGCGTGTAGGCCGTCTTCACCTCGAAGTTGTCGTTGCGCACGTACCTGTCCTGGCGGCCGTCGGGCACCTGCTGCGTGTTGTTGACGAAGTCCCCCCACATCGGGATGACCTTGCCCGAGCCGCTGCCGGGATTGTTCACCTCGCGGATCGGGTACGTGCCTCCCGGCGCCGCGGGCTCGATCTTCCACTGGAGACCCTTCTGCGGCTTGCGGTCCAGGTCGGGAGCTCGGAGAGGCTCGCCCTTCTGCTTCTCGGGGTCCTTGCGCGGGACCGTGCCGCGTGGCTGCGACGGCGCGTAGTTCTGGTCGAGCTGCTCGGGCGGCTCGACCTTCTTGTGGTGGGTGTTCCAGTCGACGGGCCAGTTTCCCGCGAGGACGTCGAGGCCGAGGATCTCCATCGCCTCCGCGAGTGCCTCCAGGCCGGCGACGTGAGAGGCCGCGCGACGCTCCTGGAGAGCCTGCTCCCGTCTCCACTCGCGAGACCGCTCGGCGGGAGTCATCGGGCCGAGCCCCCGACGCTTGTACCGGAGCGGATAGAGACGTCTGTACTTGCGCCGCAGCTTGTCGCGCGGATCGAACTTGAGCCTAGTCCTGTACTTGACTCTCTCCCGGCGCTTGATCGGCTCGCGATGGCGCAGGTACCACTGCTTGTAGTAGACGCGGGACGGGCCTCTCTGGCTCTTCTGGTGAACGACGGGGAACAGGCCCGCCGCCTCCCGCTCGCCGTCCTCGCCAGCGGTGACGTCCTGGCGCCGCCTCACGTAGTTGTAGTCGAGCTTCGTCGGGTGCCCGTACTCCTCTCCCGGCTCGGACTTGGTCCTGTACGGCACCTTCCGATTCTTGTTGTAGTAAGTGGGCCCGATCCTCTTCTCCCTCTTCTCGTCGTTGTCGGACGGCAGGGGAAGAGCCCGCTCCTTCTCGCGCGGCTGCCGTAGCTCCACGGGCCAGATGTGGTCGAGCTTGTCCTGCCCGCGCCCAGGATAGTCATCCTCCGTGTCGCTCGGGAGGATGCCCTTCTCCGACTTCTCGTCCACGAGCGTCTTGTAGCCCGGCCATTCCTGCCACTGTGACCTGTATGCACGGCGCACCGTCTCCGCGATGTCCGAGATCTCCTGGATCGCGGCCTTCTTCTTCTTGCTCGCTTCGGCGATCTCCGGGAAGCCGTAGTCCGCGAGCACCACGGCATCGCTCTCCGCAAGCTCCTTGTCGTCCAGGCGAGCATAGTCCCACCGCACCATCTCGCCCGTCGCCGGATGGAGGACGTCGAGGACGACCTTCCCGTCCGAGACCTTGTCCACGCGCCCCACGTACCAGCGCCCCTGGAACCTGTAGCCGATCTCGTCACCCTGGTGCAGGTCCGCGACGCGAGCCTTCGTTCCCGAGAATCCTTCCGGGCGTTCCCTCGGGGCCTTCCGCGCGGTGATGTGGGGAACGGCTCCGAACGACGGCACGAACTTGGCTCGCTCCTTCTCCTCCCGCTCCTTCTCCTCCCGCTCCTTCTCCCTGCGGTCGTGCTCCTCCCACTCGGCGCGCGTCTTCACGACGGCTGGAATGCGCTTCCATCCGCTGAGACGCGCGTTCGTGAACGTCGAGTTCCCATCGCGGACCGTGTACGTTCCGTCTCCGTTGTCGATCAAGCTGATCGGATCTCGAGGGAGTCCCTTCTTCCGCGCGGCTTCCATCAGATCGTTCGCGTGCATCACCCCGCGGAGACGGACCTTTCCCGGCTTGACCTGTCCGATGTCGACGGGCTTCGATCCAGGCACCTGCCGGAAGTAGAGCTTGGGGTCCTCCGGGAGCCGGCGCAGGCTCTTGAGTACCTGGAGGATGTTGTCCTTCTTCGGATCCTCGGGGGCGTGCTCGTCGTCGACACGATGGACGTCGAACCCCCTCATGTCGTGAGCTCGCAGCTCGTCGAACACGGGCTCCAGGATCCGCCCCGTCTCCGGATCGATGGGGAGGACCGAGATCTTGTGCGGCTTCGCCTCGATCACTCGGCCGTGGTGCACCTCGCCGCCCGAGTGGTAGGCGACCACGTCGCCCTCTCTCAGATCGGAGACCTTGTCGACGGGCTTGCCTGTCTTGCCCATCCTCTCCACGGCCTTCTTCCTCGCCTTCTCTCTCTTCTCCTCCTCTTCCCTCTTTCGCTTGGCCTCCTCCTCCAGCTTCTTCCTCTGCTCGGGAGACAGCACGGGCGCACTCTTGCCCGGTGCGTCCCCCGCGGGGACGAGCTTGGCACGTCGTTCCTTGATCTTCTCCTCGTCGAAGGAGAACTCCCTGGTCGACGACCGGCGTCCCGTCTCGGGATCGATGGGGACGACCCAGAACTTCGTGGCCTTCTCCTTCGTCCCCTGGCTCCTCACGACGCGTCCCATGAACGTCTCGCCGTCGTGCTCGTAGACGATCACGTCGTCGTCGTAGATGTCGTCCATCCGCACGGGTTTCCAGTGCTTCTTGGTCTCGACCTTCGCTCGAGACTTCCCTGGCGACTTCCCGTCCTCCTCCGAACGCTTCCAGTCCTCGTAGATGCGGTGCTGCTCCGCCATCGGGAGGGACGTGTAGAGCACCATGTTCCCCGTCTCGGGGTGGCGGAACTTCTTCCCCTCGACGGCCTTGCCGAACTCGGACTGAGCCGTCCTGATGCCGAAGTCCGGCACCTACGCCCTCCCGTGCCTGTCGGCCACGCGGCGGGCGAGATGACGCTCGGCAACCCTGCGGGCGGATCCCCGCAGCATGTGCGATCCGAACGCCGGTGCCCCCTCCACGGTCTCGTCCACCCTCGTTCTCCGGCTGAGCTGGAGCCGGTCCTTGAGGTGGTCTCTGCCCATGATCGACAGCGCATAGCTCGTCTCGTCGAGCTGCTGCTCCAGCCTCTCGATGGTCTGCGGCACGACCACGAGGAGGTCGCCAGCCACCTGGAAAATGTGCTCGCGAGCCGGGCTCGTCTTCACGAGCTTGACCACCTTCCCGATGAGCTGGTGGAGTCGGTGGACGTCTACCCGGGCGGCACTCACGCCGCCCGAGATGAGCGCCCATCCGGCCTGGCTGCCGGCCTTTCGCGAGCGTGACATGGCCCCTCGCACGAGGGATCCCCATCAAGCGAAAACCGAGATTAGCCGGTCTTCGTCTCGGCGAGACGCTTCTTGATCTCCGCGCGAGCGAGATCCGTCTCCACCGCCAGGATCCCTCTGAAGAAGGGATCGTTGTCCGCGTGCTTCATCGCGTCCTCGATCCTCTGCTTGAGAGGCCGATCTCGGTTCCACTCGAAGTCCGGCAGCACGGCTCGCACCACGTCGTAGGCCGCCTTCACCTCTGGGGGCATCTCGCTCCGAGGAGCCGGGCCTGTGGCAGCGTCCGGCAAGATCTCGGGAAGATCATCGCCAGAGATGGCCTCCTGGACGTCGCCCGTGGCGACCCCGCCGCGAGTACGGGCGATCTTCGCGACCACGCCGGCCTCCTGCTCCTCCGCGTGGACCGGGAACTTCTCGACGCGAAGCTGCGCTCCCTCCTGCGTCCTCTCTATGGCCGAGCTGGACGTGTTGCTGTCGTCCGCGACGAACCGCCTGTGGGTAGGGGACAGGATGCGCCCGACCGCGACTCCCTCCTGGCCGCTCTCCTCCGTCGACCCTCGGGCCTCCCTCCTGCCCACCTCGACGTCACCCATCCTGATCGACTCGTGGCTCGTGCTCGCCACGGCAGCCTCCTCCATGCGGATGGGACCCTGCCCCGACAGGCGGATCGCCCCCACGTCGCGCTCCTCGTCCACGACGATGGCTCCGCTCCCGCCGAGTCGCGGGCTGGGCTTCGGGCTCTCGTAGACCGGCTTGGCCGGGGCGATGTCTCCGAGGTCGATGTCCTGCTGGCGCTCGACTGGCATCCGTCTCCGACCTCCCACCGCGCCCACGGCAGAGCCGGGCTGACCGAAGTCGTCGACGATCTCCTTGTTCCCTCCGAGGGTCACGTGCAGGTCTTCCTGGCGCTCGACGGCGTACCGCTTCCCGGCAGCCTGCGCCGCCCTCGGAGCGGGACGAGCTTGGCCGACGGTGAGGGCTTCGATGGACGCCAGCAGATCGAGCAGGTCCGCCTCGCCCGATACCTCGGACTTCCTGGGCGCGACGGAAGGTTCGGTCCTGTTGACCTGTCCCAGCTCGAGTTCCATCTCCCGGACCATCTCCAGGACTTCCCTGTCTGGCTTCATGGCGAGCCACGCCGAAGTCGACTCGACGGGGACGCGCCTGGCGGCGTCCGCATTCTTCGACTCTCTGCGCCTGCGCCTGTCGTCCACCGAGAGGACGACGTCCTCCTCGGCACGCTGCGTCTCGACCGAGAAGACGGGAGCACGTTCTCTGCCGTGCTGTTCTGTCCCGCGCACGCGGATCCCGGCCGGTCGCGGGCGATAGACGGGAGCGACCTCGTCGAGGGGCACGAACCATCGTTCTCGGATGGCGCTGCGCAGCTGCGGGACGTCGGCGAACTCTCGCCCGTCGCTCAGTACGACGGTCGTGCCGTCGTACTGGAGCGTCTCCCCCTTCCGAGGACTGTATCCTCCCGATCCGGTCGCGATGAAACCGAGGCTGATGCCATCGATGGCCGCCCGGTACGTTCGGAACTGGTTGGCTTGGAAATCGATCTCGGGCATGGTCGCGTCGAGGCTCGCGAAAAGCCTCTCATCGTCACCTTACCCGCACGTTCAGCCCCGCATCGCGCCGTCAGCGCCCTGTCTGAACACGATGCTGGGCTCCGCCGACGGTCCCAGGTCCTCTCCGTTGAACTCCAGCATGGCCTCGCCGAGGCGCTCGCGTATCGCGCCCAGGAAGTCTCGGCGAACACGTACCCGGGCGACCACCGTCGCCGCTCCCTCCGCCGCCGAGTACACGAGGAAGTCGAGGAAGCAGTCAGGCCCGACCTCGTCGACGACGCGGAAGGCGTTCGCGAAGGCTCCGAACCGCACGGATGGCTCCACCTTCACCGTCGTGTGTTGCGGACTCGACATCGCGCTTCCCGACCGCACTCTACCTCCGCGCTTTCTGGCGAACGACGATCTCGCCGTCCTCGTCCACGAACCAGTCGCCGGGGCAGATGCTGTGCGGACGCTCGACACAGGGTCTCTGGTACGGCTCCCTGTAGTCGTACCCTCCTCGGATCTTGAATTCTCCCTGCGACGCCGGCGGCGATGTCCGCTCAACCTGCTCCCAGAGCCAGTTCGCCGACCAGCCGTTCGACGGGCAGTACGGATCGAACTCGACGTCTACTGGACCGTCCTCGGCGCCTGGACTTGCCGAGTAGGCGAGCACGAGTCGAACTGTCGTGGCGAAGCTCAGGGGTGCCTACGTTCAGGGCTCCTCTATTGGGGAATCACCGCACTCTCGCAAATAGGCCCGCAGCTCGGGCGCGTCCTGGAACCACTCTGCGCCGAGCCGGAGATGCGCGAAGCGCTCGTGAGTCGTCGCCTCGTCCCGCATCTTTCCTGGCACGACGGCGACCAGCGACAGTCGCGAGGCGTTTGCGACCTGGAGCTCGGCGATGCGTCGGGGAACGTCCTGGGACCATCCGATCTTGATGGGGCCTTGTTGGCCGGCCTGAACGAAGTAGACGAACCCATCTCGCTCGGAAGGCCGCACGTAGTCGGGACGATAGACGACGGATTCCTCGCGGACCACGCCGTGCCGTTCCAGGCACTGCCACTTCCCTCCCGGGATGACGGCGTACGTCGGGGTCTCCGCGAGGGGCGTCCGCGCGAACCTGATCCCGCGGGCATCTGCCGGATCCAGATGAACCAGGTCCTCTCGGAGAACCTCTCCGGTCCTCGCGTCGCAGAGTCGCACGCGGTGCGTCGGGACGAAGTCCCGAGGAGCATCCGGATACATCCCCTCTACCTCGCGCCACGCGACCACGACGCTCACGGGACGCTCTCCACGTCGAGCATCCACACGTCGATGGCTCCCTGCACGGCGCATTCCCGCGGCATCTGATCGAGATCGTAGTTGTCATAGAGGCTCTCGGCCCGGGGCCGCATGAGACCGAGGACGACGTCCTCGGAGATCCCGAACGTCCTCATCACACGAAAGCTCTCGCGGTACGCCTGCACCTCCAGAGCCCAGCGACCCTCGGCGAACGCGTACACGACGAGGAACCTCTCCACGCCGAGACGCTCGTATTCCCGCACGTGGACGCGCTCATGCCAGAGGATCTCGGCCCTCTCCGCCACGGACCAGGTCGGGAAGTCGCGGCCGAGGAAGATCGTGTCCGGGAACGTCGTCGTGAACTTGGACCAGTCCTCGATCCCGGACGCCTTGGGAACGAGCGCGATCCCTTGAGACTCCAGATCGTCCAGGACGCGGTCGAGCGCCACGTCTGGATCGGAGGACACCTCTCCCGGCGCGGACATGTCCTCGGTGCTGGCGGCGAGGTCGTGGTAGAAGCGGTGCGTCGGGACACAGTCCTCGTACGACGGAGGCCTGGGGATCCCGTGGGCCGCTCGGCACGCGGTCGAGAGCGTCACCAGCAGCGTCCACGCGGCGCGCACCAGCCATGTTACCGGCGTAGGCATGCTGGACTTGAACGGGTATACTTCTCGTTGAACGGGTGATCGGACTCGCCCACAAGATCCCCCTCTATCCCGACCAACAGGGAGATGCCCACTTCCGTCGCGCCGCGGGCATAGCCCGCTTCGCCTGGAACTGGGCCCTAGCCCGCTGGAAGGCCAAGTACGAGGCGGGAGAACGAGGGATGTCGGGCTACTCCCTCGTCAAGGAGTTCAACGCCATCAAGGCGTCCGATTTCCCC
>Ga0187894_10000184_pt1 | contig 82897 bp, 70 predicted proteins | sample GBC1701081metaG_FD_136650 | JGI IMG/M metagenome (GOLD analysis project Ga0187894, IMG submission 136650) | White microbial mat communities from a lava cave in the Kipuka Kanohina Cave System on the Island of Hawaii, USA - GBC170108-1 metaG ...
CCATCGACCGGTCGCGCCGCCCGAACGAGAGCGTTCGCTCGAACGAGGTGACGGTCACGGCGCCGTGACGCCGTCACGCGCCTTGAACTGGTCCAGGGCCGGTGCTAGCATCGCGTCACACAGTCGACAGCGAGGCAACGATTTTCGACGGCGCGAGCAGACCGCTGGGCGGAAGATGACAACAGCCCACCGATGACAACGGCTGACGCGGACCTCATGAACGACCACGGGCCAGAGTTCCGACGGGGGCGGGCGGGCGACAGCCCGGGTGCCCGCCTGCATGACAACGGCTGACGCGGACTTCATGAACGACCACGGGCCAGAGTTCCGGCGGGGGCGGGCGGGCGACAGCCCGGGTGCCCGCCCCAGATCAAGGAGGCGACCATGACACGTTCCACGTTCCAAGGTTCCATCGTGGCCCTGGTGACCCCCTTCCGGAACGGCGAGGTGGACGAGGCCAAGCTGCGCGAGCTGGTCGACTTCCACGTGGCCCACGGCACCGACGGCATCGTGCCCTGCGGCACGACCGGCGAGTCGCCCACCCTGAGCCACGACGAGCACAAGCGCGTGGTGGAGATCGTCATCGAGGCGGCTCGGGGCCGCGTGCCGATCATCGCCGGCACCGGTTCGAACTCGACTGCAGAGGCGATCGACCTGACCGCACACGCCAAGCGGGCCGGGGCCGCGGGATCCCTCCTCGTCAGCCCGTACTACAACAAGCCCACGCAGGAGGGGCTGTACCGGCACTTCCGCGCCGTCGCGGAGGCCGTGGACATTCCGATCATCGTCTACAACATCGCCGGCCGCACCGCCGTCAACATCGAGACCGACACGATGGCCCGGCTCGCGAAGGACTGTCCCAACATCGTCGGGGTCAAGGAGGCGTCGGGCTCGCTCGACCAGATGACGCAAGTCATCCTCGCGTGCGGCCCGGACTTCACCGTGCTGTCGGGCGATGACAACCTCACGTTGCCGCTCATGGCGGTGGGGGGGCGAGGCGTGATCTCGGTCATCGCCAACTTCGTCCCGCGAGAGACGGTGGAGATGACCCACGCGGCGCTGGCCGGCGACTGGAAGCTGGCGCGCGAGCTGCACTGGAAGCTCTTCCCGCTGTGCCGGGCCATGTTCATCGAGACGAATCCGATCCCGGTCAAACAGACGATGGCCCTGATGGGCATGATCGAGCTCGAATACCGCCTGCCGATGTGCCCGATGTCGGAGGCCAACCGCCAGCGCCTGCTGTCGGTGCTCGAGCCGTTGGGTTTGATCAAGCGCTGACCCGGCCGTCGCATGACTGACGTCGTGGTCGCCGGCGCCGCCGGCCGCATGGGCAGTCGTCTCGTCTCGCTCCTCGGCGAGGAGTCGGATCTGCGGCTGGTGGCGGCGCTCGAGGCAGATGGCCATCCGGCGCTCTCCCGCGACGCCGGTGAGGTCGCGGGAACGGGACGCCTCGGCGTGCCGATCACGTCGGACCCGGAGGCGGCGCTCCTCGCGGGACGCGTCCTCGTCGAGTTCTCGGTGCCGGCAGCCAGCCTCGCGCACCTGCGCGTCGTGGCCCGGCGACGAGCGGCCGCGGTCATCGGCACCACGGGGTTCTCCGAGGTGGAGCGCAGCGAGATCGCGGCGCTCGCTCGCGAGGCGCCGATTCTCCTCTCGCCGAACATGAGCGTGGGCGTGAACGTCGCCTTCCGTGTCCTCGCCGAGATGGCGCGCATGCTGGGCGACGACTACGACGTCGAAATCACCGAGATGCACCATCGCTTCAAGAAGGATGCGCCGAGCGGCACCGCGGTGAAGATGGCCGAGGTGGTCGCGGAGGCGCTCGGTCGCGACCTCCGGAAGACCGGCGTCTATGGACGGCAGGGGCTCACGGGCGAGCGCACGCGCGCCGAGATCGGCGTCATGTCGCTCCGGTCCGGCGACGTGGTGGGCGAGCACACCGTGTCGTTCGGCGCCCTCGGCGAGCGCATCGAGCTGACCCACCGCGCGCACAGCCGTGACACGTTCGCGCGCGGCGCGCTCCGGGCCACGCGCTTCGTCGCCGGCGCGCAGCCGGGTCTCTACTCGATGCAGGATGTGCTCGGCCTCCGCTGACCGTCCGCGGTTCGATGCAGATCGTCCGGTTCCGGGTGGAGAACAAGACCCGCTATGGCGTGCTCGAGGGCAGCCACATCGTCGAGTACGCCGGCACGCCCTACGGCCCCTTCAAGAAGGGCCGCAAGAAGTATCCGCTGAAGCAAACCGTCCTGATGATGCCGGTGGTGCCGTCGAAGGTCGTCGCCATCGCGCTCAACTATCGCGAGCACGCGGAGGAACTGCACCTGCCGGTCCCGGTCGAGCCGATCATCTTCCTGAAGCCGCTGTCCGCTCTCTGCGGACCGGACGATCCGATCGTCTTCCCGCCGCAGGCGCAGCGGGTGGACTACGAGGCGGAGCTCGCGATCGTGATCAAGAAGCGCTGTCACCACACCGCCGCCGAGCGCGCGCGCGAGCACGTCCTCGGGTACACGTGCCTCAACGACGTGACGGCGCGCGACCTGATGGCGCGCGATGGCCAGTGGACGCGGGCCAAGGGCTTCGACAGCTTCTGTCCGGTCGGCCCCTGCATCGCCACCGACATCGACCCGAACGGAGTCGACGTCGAGTCCTACCTGAACGGCGAGAAGAAACAGGGGTCCAACACCAAGCACTGCATCTTCCCCATCGAGGATCTGATCGCGCGGGTGTCCGCGGTGATGACGCTCCTGCCCGGCGACGTGATCGCCACGGGAACCCCCGCCGGCATCGGCCCCATGCGGCCGGGGGACAAGGTCGAGGTCCGGATCGCTGGCATCGGGAGCCTGAAAAATCCCGTCATCCGACTCTAGAGCGAGCGCCGGCTTCGCCGGCCCAATCCTTTCATGGGGGAGGGTTTGGGAGGAGGCCGTCGAGGCCCTCTCCCATTGAAACCACGTGGGTTCTGATAAAATTCTCGTCGAGGACGTTCGATTTTACGGCCGCCATGGCGTGACCGCGGCCGAGCAAACCGTCGGGGCGTGGTTCTCCGTGGACGTGGAGCTCTCGCTCGACCTGGCATCCGCGGCGGCCACCGACGATCTCGGGACCACGATCGACTATGGGCTGGTGACGGCACGCATCGTCGAGATCGGCACGAAGGAACGCGTGAACCTGCTGGAGCGGCTGGCAGGGCGGATGGCGCAGGCCATGCTGGGCGAGTTTGCCTGTGACGCGGTGCGGGTGCGGGTTCGCAAGTTGACGCCCCCGATGGCGGGGCTCCAGGGGATTCCCGGCGTCGAGTTGACCCGCCGGCGTCGGTAGCGGCGACAGGAGGCGCACGGTGTCTCGAGTGTTTCTGTCGGTGGGGTCCAATCTGGGTGACCGGCTCGCCTGCCTGCGCCGCGCGGTCGATCTGCTGCGCGCGATGCCCGAGATGGAATTCCGCGACGCCTCGGCGCTCTACCGCACGGAGCCCTGGGAGCAGCGCCCGGGACAACAGCCCGACCAGGATGCGTGGTTCTTCAACTGCGTCGTCGAGCTCGAGACCTCGCTCGACCCGCATGCGCTGCTCGAGCAACTGCAGCGCGTGGAGCGCGAGCTGGGTCGCGCGCGTACCGCGGGCACGCCCGAGGACGCGCGCTACGAGCCGCGTCCGCTCGACATCGACATCCTGCTGTACGGCGACCGCGTGATCAGCGGGCCCGATCACCTGCACATCCCGCATCTGCTCATGCACGAGCGGCGGTTCGTGCTTCATCCGCTCGCCGACCTGGCGCCCGAGCTCGAGCATCCGGTGCTCTACCAGACCATCCGCGAGATCCTGGAGACGCTCGAGGACGAGCACCAGGTCGTGATGGCCGACGTTCCCCGGCGCTGGTTCGAGTGGTAGCGCCACGCGCTCTCGTGGCTGACGACCGGTTCCGGGAGCAAGCGCTCGAGCATCTCGACGCCCTTCACAACCTGGCCGTCTACCTGACGAGAAACGGCGCCGAGGCCGAGGATCTCGTCCAGGAGACGTACGTCCGCGCCATGCGCTTCTCGCATCGCTTCGAGCCGGGAACCCATCTGCGCGCCTGGATGTTTCAGATCTTGAGGAACACTTTTCTCACGTTTTACCGGCTGCGGGAGCGCGAGTCCGCCGTGTCCGAGAACGGGATTCCGGAGGGCGAGGCGCCGATGTTTCACGATGCGCCCGCAGACGACAGCGAGCGGGCGGGCGCGCACATGGATCTCGAACGGGCGCTGGTGCAGCTGCCGGAGGAGTTCAAGACGCCGCTCCTGCTCGCCGAAGTCGAGGGACTCGCGCTCGAGGACGTCGCGCGCATCATGGACTGTCCCGTGGGCACGGTGAAGTCGCGCATCTTCCGCGCGAAGGAGCGACTGCGGTCCCACCTCAAGGATTACGGCGCGGGACCGAAGGACTAGGGGATGGCCGGGGGAATCGAGGACCGCTACGAGGACGATGCCGAGATGCGGCGGGCGCTCCGCGCGCTGCCTCGGCACGCCGCGCCCGCGCGCCTCAGGTCATCCGTTGCGCAGGCGCTCACCGCGGACGCCGCGCCGCGGTCGCGGCCATCGCGCTGGCTCGCGCCGGCCATCTCAGCGCTGGCCGCCGCGATGATCACGCTCCTGTGGATCGCGCCGCTCCTGCCCTCCGCCGCGCCGCCCGATCCGCTGCGGCCGCTCGCGCGCGCCGTGATCAACGAGCATTCGCGGACCGTCCTCTGGGGCGAGTCCCGTCCCGACGTCGTTCCCCTCGTGCTCCCGTGGGCAATGGACGAGGGCGGCATCCTGCTCAACTGGGTCTTCACGGGCGACGAGCGCATCCAGCTCGTCAACGCGCAGCCCACCTATCTCGAGGGGCGGCGCGGCATCGAGCTGGCCTATCGCGACGTCGAGGGCCACACCGTCACGTACTTGATCCTTCCGCTCCCCGCGCTCGTGCTCCCGGAGCGCGGTCGCGTCCAGATCGATCGCTGGCGACCTCTCGTGCGCAAGGAGAACGGCTTCTCCATGATCCTCTGGAAGCAGCAGGGTCTGCTCTGCGCGCTCGTGTCGGATCTCGTCTCCGACGAGGACTTCGCCAGGCTCAAGGAGTACTTCATCAAGGTCCGGTCGTCGACCGACCCCTACCCGGTTTACTGAACCGCCCGCCTCTCCGAGCGGCTCCGTGCGGCTAGACCGCGCCGGGCGCGCTCACGGCGCGGGGCCGGCCAACGACCCAGGGCAGCGCGACGAGCGTCCAGGCCACCAACGCAACCTCCGAGTCGCCGAAGTTGTACTCCGAGAGCCCGTTGACCAGGAAGCCGGTGATGGCCGCCGCGCTGCCGAGCACGAGCCGGCGCGCGCCGACGTCGTCGGGCGGGAGTCGCCGAATCGCCCGGACGGCCTCCACGTAGAACGCCGCCCAGATCCAGATCCACGCCGCGAGACCGAGCACCCCGCGCTCGACCAGGATCTGCAGCGGCGTGTTGTGCACGTGCCCCGTCCGCTGCTTCCGCGCCTCCGGCCGGGCGAAGCGCGCGTACTCCCGCTTGACGCCGCCCGGACCGAGTCCGAGCCAGGGATGGGCGCGCCACATCGCGATGCCGCTTTCCCACATGTACCGCCGCTCCTTGACCGTCGCCTCCTCGGGATCGCTCATGCTGAGGAACCGCTGGCGCACGGCCGCAGGCCCCGCGAGGAACGCGAGCGTGAGCACGACGAGCCCCGCGACCAGCGCGATGCGCCCGTGGCGGCTGCCCGGAAGGAGCGCGAGCACACCGGCGCCGAAGCCGATCCAGGCGCCGCGCGTGAAGGTGGCGACCAGGCCGGCGAGCGTCAGCAGCCACACCGGCGCGAACCAGCGCTGTGGCCGGAAGCCCGGCAACAGGCGGGGCAGCGTCGCGAGCAACGTCAACATCAGGACGCCGGCCAGTGTCATGTAGATGCTGAACGTCCCGCGGGCCCGATGACACTTGTGGTAGAGCCAGGCCGGCGTTCCGGTGGCCGCGTACGAGACAGGGCACAGGCTGACCTGCAAGAGCCCGATCACCGCGGCCACGACGACCACCGCCGAGAGCACGGTGAGGAATCGCTCCGCCTCGGTCGCGCCGGCGAGATGGTCGGCGGTGACGTAGAGCGCCGTCATCAGCAGCAGGCCCTTGCTGAACGAGACGCTCGTGCCGGCCGCGCCCGAGGCCACGGCCGAGAGGAGCGTCGCCGCGGTGAACGCGAGCACCGGGATTGCGAGCGGCCAGGCCTGGCCCCGTCTCACCGCGGGATCGCGCAACCGCCAGAGCCAGAGCGCCGTCAGGACGGCCAGCGCCGACTCCGACAGCGTGATGGAGAGCCCGAGGCCGACGACGAAGGCCGCGAACACGACCCGCCGGACCGCGGTCACTTCAGTACGCGTTCCGCTCGAACAGGATGCGCGCCACCGTGAGCGCGATGATCTTGAGGTCGAGCCAGATCGACCAGCGCTCGATGTACTCGAGGTCGTACTGGATGCGCTTCTCGAGCGACGTGTTGCCCCGCAGGCCATGGACTTGCGCCCAGCCCGTGACGCCGGACTTCACCTTGTGGCGGAGCATGTAGCCGGGCACGGTCTGGCGGAACTGCTCGACGAAGAATGGCCGCTCGGGGCGCGGCCCCACCACGCTCATCTCGCCGCGCAGCACGTTCACGAACTGGGGCAGCTCGTCGAGGCTGAACCGGCGGAGCCACGAGCCGAATCGCACGCGCCGCGGGTCGTCCTCGCTCGCCCACACCGGTCCCGTCCCGGCTTCCGCGTCCACACGCATGGTGCGCAGCTTGAGCATCCGGAAGCGCTGGCCGTCGAGCCCCATCCGCTCCTGTCGGTACAGGACGGGTCCGCGAGACGTGAGCTTCACGCCGAGCGCGAGCAGCAGGAGCACGGGCGCCGCGGCGATCAAGAGCGTCGCCGAGAACACAAGGTCGAACGCGCGCTTGGCCACCTGGTTCCACCCGTGCAGCGGCGAGTCGCGGAGGTGGATGAACGGCATGCCCTCGAACTCCTCCACGCCACCCCGGAGCGAGGCGAACCGGAAGAGATCGGGCACGACGTGGATCGTCACGGGCTCGTCGCCGACCGCGTCCAGCAACCCGCCGAGCCGCCCGTAATCCTCGTGCGCGAGCGCGAGCACGACGTGATCGACCGTGTTGGCGTCGAGGATCGCGCGCAGGTCCGAGTAGCCGCCCAGCCAGCGCGCGGCGCCGATTCCATCCTTGTCGTCGCTCACCACGCCGAGCACCTGGATGCCCACGTCGGGGCGCGCCGCGATCCGCGCCACGACGGTGGAGGCAAACCCTCCGCTGCCCACCACGATGGCATAGCGCAGGTTGTACCCGCGGCGCCGCGCGAAGCGGAGGACCTCCCGGAAGGCGGCTCGCGAAAACCACACCGCGGCGATCGACAGGAGCCAGAAGTAGACGATGACCACGCGGGAGTATTCGTACTCGCGGAAGAAGAAGGTCATCACGGCGACCAGGACGAGGGCGCCCATCGAGGAGGCCTTGGCGATGTCGGCCGCCTCGGAGAGATGCGAGCCGATCCGCCGCGGGCGATAGAGGTCGAACGCGTGGAAGGACACGCCCCACACGATCAGGATGGGCAGCAGCATGAGGGCGTAGGGATACAGCGGGGGAATCTCGCTCACGAGCGGCGGTCCGAGCACGTAGAACCGCACGCCGTAGGCCACGAGCCAGCACGCGGCGACCACGAGGAGGTCGCCGGCCAGCATGATGTGCTCGAGCAGCTTCGAGTGCGCCTTCAGCATGGGCGTCGCTCGCCGAGCCGCCCGCGCAGGTAGGCGTGGATGCGCTCCTTGAACACGGGGCGGTCGAAGGCCTCGGCGCGGCGCCGCAAGAGCTTGGGCTCGAAGCGCCCGGGGTCGGCCTCGAAGCGGCGCATCGCGTCGATCACGTCGTCGACCGCCTGGCGCTCGAAGTAGAGGCCGGTGGGCCCGCCGGCGACGCCCGGCGGCACCACGGTCTCGCAGGCGCCCCCCCGCCCATACGCGAGCACGGGCCGGCCCGCGGCCATCGCTTCGAGCGGCGTGATCCCGAAGTCCTCGAGGGTCGGGAAGACGAGCGCCCGGCAGCGCGCGTAGAGGCCGGCGACCGTCTCGTCGTCCTGCCAGCCGAGAAACGTCACCTCGGGGCCGGCCAGGGCCCGGAGGCGGCGTTCCTCGGTGCCCGTTCCCACGATCAGGAGCCGCCGCCGCAGCCGATTGGCGGCCTCGATGGCGAGGTCGACGCGCTTGTACGGCGTGAGGGCCGACACGACGAGGTAGTACTCCCCGGGAGATTCGTCGATCGCGAAGCGCGCGACGTCCACCGGCGGATGGATCACGTCGGCCTCCCGGCCGTACGCGCGCCCGATGCGGTCGGCGACGAAGTGGGAGATCGCGACGAAGTGGTGGACTCGAGCCGCCGTGCGTCGATCCCACCTGCGGAGCGCCGCCGCGATCGGCGGCATGGCCACCCGCGTTCCCCACCCGGCGCCCGCGCCGGGGCCGAAGTACTCGTCGTAGAGATCCCAGACGTAGCGCATCGGCGTGAAGCAGTAGCAGACGTGCAGCGCTCCCTGCGGGGCGCGAGCCGATTTGGCCACCGCGTGGCTCGACGAGAGCACCAGGTCGTACCCGCGGAGGTCGAAGCCGCGAACCGCCGCGGGGAACAGAGGCAAGTACCGGCGATACCCGGCCGCGGCGCCGGGCAGACGCTGGATGAACGAGGTGACGATCCGGCGGCGCTCGATGACGGATGACACGGCGCCTGGCACGTGGACCAGCGTGAAGAGGTCGGCGTCGGGAAACAGCTCGCAGAACGCTTCGAGGCAGCGCTCGCCGCCGCGCATTCCCGTGAGCCAGTCGTGGACCAGCGCCACGCGCATGCTGCGGATCTCAGTGCGCCCCGGCTCGGACCCGCGCCCGCCAGTAGTCGAGGAGCTCTTCGAGCGTGCGCTCGAACGGGATCGCCACCTTCCATCCCGTGGCCCGCTCGATCTTCGACGGGTCGCCTTCGAGGATCATCACGTCCGACGGTCGAAGACGGGCCGGGTCGACTCGCACTTCGATCCCGGTCACCCTGGACCGATCGAGGAGAAAGTCCAGCACTTCCTGGATGGACCAGGACCGCCCGGAGCAGAGGTTGTACACCTCGCCGGGCTCCCCGCGCTCGAGCAGGAGCCAGTACCCGCGGACGATGTCGCGCACGTCGGAGTAGTCACGGCGTGGCTTGAGGTCACCCACCTGGACGACCGGCTCGCGAAGGCCCGCCTCGATCTCGGCCACCTGCTTGGCGAAGTTCGACGTCACGAACACGTCGCCGCGGCGGGGGCCTTCGTGGTTGAACGCGCGCGTCCGCACGATCGCGAGCCCGTAGCTCTTGAAGTACTGGTACCCCATCACGTCCTGGGTGACCTTGCTCACCGCGTACGGCGACAGCGGCCGGAGGGGGTTCGTCTCGCGGATGGGCACCTCGTCCGGGTACACCATCCCGTACTCCTCGCTGCTCCCGGCGCAGAGCACGCGCGGCGTGAGCTTGAGCGTGCGGATCGCCTCGAGCAGATGGACCTGGGACAGGATGTTGGTCGTGAGCGTCTCGGCCGGCGCGCGCCACGACGAGGCGACGAAGCTCTGGGCGGCCAGGTGCACGACGTAGTCGGGCTGCGCGACCTCGACGAGCGCGCGCACCGAGGAGAAATCGCGCAGGTCGGACTCGACGAGGGTGATGCGCGATCGCAGGTGCTCGATGTTGTCCGTCTTGCTCCGCCACCGGCTGGGGCCGAACACCTGCGCCCCTCGAGCGAGCGCGTGTTCCGCCATGTGGCTGCCGACGAAGCCGGTGATTCCGGTGATCAGCACCCGCATGACCGCTCATTATACTCGTCGGCGGGCGGGCGGCCGATAAGGGACCATCTGCTTCGTTGGCGCCCTCGACAGCCCGCTCAACGTGGAGAGACCACGCCTCGCGGGCTGCCTTCGGGCGCCGCCTCGCATCTGGGCCCTTCTCGGACCGCCCGCCCTCGTGCCCGAGGCGCTCGTTGGCCTGCGAGGACGCGAGCGCCGTCGGGCTCGGGGACGGCTCGGAGGGGGCCGTCAGGCCCCCTTCGATCTAGTAGCAGCCCGCCGGGAACGCGGAGCCGTCGGCTCCTGGGATCGGGGTCAGGCCTCGCTTGTTGCCTGTCGCGTTCAGGTTGTTCGGCACGACGCGGTACTGGCAGGCGACGTTCGCGCCTCCTGTGTTGTCCTTGAGACGATGGCCGGCGCCATTCACCCGGATGCCCGCCAGACTGTTGCCCAGGGCGGTATTGCCGACGATGTCGAGCATGCCGCTCGCGCCCTGCCCGGTCCCACCGACCTCGATCCCGTTCATCGAGTTGCCACGGCCGAGGGCGCCCGCAATGTTGTTCTTCACCTTGTTCGGTCCGGACGCGGAGCCGCCGTTGACGGTGATGCCGTTGCCGAAATTGGCGAACGCGCTGTTGCCCTTGATCAGGTTGCTCTGACCGTTGACGGCGATGCCCGAGCCGTTGTTGCCCTGGCCCTGGTCGCCCGCGGTGCTGTCGGTGACGGTGTTGCGGTGCCCGGTGACCTGGATGCCGTCGCCGGTCGCGTTGCCGGTCGATCGCACGGCGGAGACCGTGTTGCCGTCCCCGTTCACGATGATCCCGCCGGCGAAGTTCGTGGCCGCGAAGCTGTTGCGGATCGTGTTGCCGTTGCCGACGATCTTCACGCCTTGCATGTTCATCTGCGACCCGATCGCCTCGAGGAACCGACCGTCGCCCTCGATGAGCCAGCCGGGGGCCGACTGACTGGCCAGCACGGCGATCTCCTGGATGTAGACCTTGACGCCGCTGCCGACCGGGTGCTCGGGACTCGTCGCGCTCGCGCGCACGTGCACGACCGGCTGGCTGTCGCACGGCAGTGGATCCTGCAAGGTCACGCCGCATCCGATCAGCGCGAACGGCTTGCCGTACGCCCGATCGATCTCGATCTCCTGGCGGCCGGTCCCGCCGGGCAAGCCGCCGCTCTGGCCGATCACGCCGATGATGATGTAGCCGTCGTTGTTGACGTCACTGGCCGCGTCGATGGCCGCCTGCAGCGAGCCCGTGCGCACGTCGACGACCACGTCGGGTCCGACGTTGCCGGGGAAGCGCCCCGACACGGGATCCATCACGATCTTCACGGTGCCCTTCTCACAGAAGTGCTTGTACGGCGCGCAGCCCGAGCCCTGGCAGGGCGGCGGCGGACAACTGGGTCCCACGCAAGGGCAGTCCGCTCCCTGGCAAGGCGGCGGCGGACAGTCAGAGCCTTCGCACGGGCAGTCCGCTCCCTGACAGGGAGGCGGGGGACAGTTGGCGCCCTCGCAGGGACAGTCGGCTCCTTCACACGGCGGCGGCGGGCAATCAGAACCCTGGCACGGGCACTCCGGGCCTTGACAAGGCGGCGGAGGGCAATTCGGGCCTTCGCACGGGCAGGTGGGGCCCTCGCAGGGCGGCGGACAATCCACGCACGGCGGCGGACCATCGCACGCCGAAGACGGAAAGGCCACATACGCCGGAAGCGTGGGCTTGCCGCCACAGGCGGGTCCGGCGATGACCGCGGCCGGGGTCGAAGTGCCGCTGTAGTTGACTGCAGGCGGCGTCGTGGCGCACCCCTCGAGCGTCACGACCCCAGGCGCCGGGGTGGGCTTGCCGCCGCCACCGTTCGCGTTCACCTCGCCCGGCGCCACGCCGACGACGTGACCATTGAAGGACCGGATGGAGATCGCGCCTCCCGCCTGGGGACCTCCTCCGACGTTCGCGCCGCGCGCCCGGACCGAGCCCGCCCCCAGATCGACGTCGCCGCCGACCGCGGCCTTGCCACCGGCCTCGATCGTGACGGCTCCGCCGCTGCCGCCCGGCTGAACCGAGTCCGCCTGAATGGCCTGCCCGCCCAAGTCGACATGCCCCTTGAGCGACTTGATCGCGATGATGCCGCCACCCGCATTGCTCACCGACTGGTTCGCGTGCACGGCGTACGACGTCGCGTCGGACGCGTACGGGCCGACGCCGGACCCGTTGATCGTGATGCTCTTCTTCGCAAAGAGATCGATCCAGCTCGTGGTGCCCTTGCCGCCCAGCTTGATGTCGGCGTTCACCTGGCCGTGGTTGGTCCCGGCGCCGTCGATCACGAGGAGCTTGCCGGCCCAGATCTCGACGCATGCCGTCGCCTGCTCCGGCTTGTCGGGCCGGTCAGGGCCGGAGCAATGGTTCCTGGGAGCGTTGGGGTGCGCGTGCCCGGCGCCCGTGGATTCGACCACGCCGATCACGACCACGTTTCCGCCGGCCTCGAGATGCACCAGGTCGGCGCCGGGATCGCTGCCGCGACTGCTCACGCGCCCGGTGTCGTTGATGGTCAGATTGCAGGAGGCAGACAGCGTGATCGGCCCGCCGCCGGGCCGCTGCGTCGCGCCGGTCCCACTGAGTTGGCTGACGGATTCGACGACGCCCTGGATGTCGATGCCTCCCTGCGTCGCGGTGATCTTGATCTCGCCGGCGCTGCAGCGCGCGTTGACGCTGATCCGCGATCCGCTCTCCAGTGTGATCGCCGCGTCAGTCGAGTAGAGGGTCGACGTCACTGTGACAGTTCCGCCCTTGCCGCCCGAGCACGTGCCCGCGGTCTGGTCGGCAGAGATCACTGCGCCGGCCGCGCCGGTGCCGGCCAGCACGACTGCCCCGGTCGCGGTGATCGCGATCGTGGCGCCCTTGCCGTTGGCCGTCGACACGTTCCCGGTGATCTTGCCGCCAGCGTCGATGGTGAGTCCCCCGGTGATCGCGAGGGTCAGCGCGCTTCCCGGATCGGTTCGCAGTTCTCCCGTCGGCCCGATGTGAAGGGTCCGGTCCACCTCGAAGGACCCTCCTGCGCCGAGCGGCCGGACAGTCGTGATCTGGCACTCCGTCGCGGTCACGACGTCGCACACCAGTGGCGCCGCCGTGGCGCCTCCGAGACCAAGGAACAGGACGGCTCCGACCAGCATCGCCGCCCCCACGAGTTGACTGCGGACTCGCTTCATCACGTCGCCCTCCCTGGGCGGATTCGCCATTCGTGCTCGATCATCGTCTCAGTCCAACACGGCGCGCTCGACTCGACGGTTCACCTTGTACCAACGTCCAATGCGCGCACTGCGCGTTCGTAGTACCAAGGTCCAATCGCTCGTTTCGATTCATCACGCGCGCCTCGAGCGGCCGTCTATGGCTCGCAAGGAGCGCGCCAATTGCACGCGCCGGCAACGTGGGCGACAGAAGACGCGACGACCATTGAGAATTCGAAGCTGGATCCCATCGGCGGGAACGCCGCGCACTGCGTGCGACGGCGACATTCGTCCACAAAATAGGGAGGTCGCCCCCTCAATCGCGAAGCTTCACGAAGAGCGGGCGGCACGGGGCATCGGTGCCGCGGCGATTGTCGCGGCGCCATCGGCAGAGCCGTGCAGTCTTCGTGGCCGATCGCGAGGAGCGGTGGCGCCGGCAAACAGGAGTCGAACTGCGCGAGCGCGCTCGCAGTGAGGCCGGCGAGTTCGGTCGTCGACCTGGCCCCGGTCAGCCTCCGGTCACGCGGATGGACGCCCGGTACCGCTCGCGACTCGGCGATGGCGATCGGCGTGCGCCGAGGCCGATCTCGAGCGTGTAGAGTCCCGGCGATGCCGGCACGGCGATCGGCAGTTGAAGCGCCACGGTTCGCCCGGGCTCGACCTGCTGCCGGATCGCCGTCCACGAGTCGGTTGCGGCCACTTGCCCGTCGCTGCCGAGCCAGCGGTGGAAGAGCGAGATGCCGCAGCCATCGGGACGCCAGACGTCCTGGCCGGCATTTCGAACCGTCACGTCGAGGGTTGCGCGGCGTCCCGCCGCGATCGCTCCGGGCGCGCGCACGTCGAGCCACTCCGCGCGTGCGTCGGGTACGGCGAGGCCCGGGCACACGCCCCAGGCGGTCGCGTCTCGTGCGCGTGCCACCACGAACGCGTCGGTGACGGGTGGGACGCGCTGCTCGTTCAGGATCAGAACGGCGTGCGGGCCATCGGCCGTCAAGGACGACCACGACACGCTGGGCGAAAGCACGCGCACGGGCCGACGGAAGTTCGTCCCCACGCGCACCTCGTCGGCGAGGCCGCGTTCGTGATCGCTCTGGACGTACAGCGCGTCGAACCGCTCGAGGTCGCCACTTCTCGCCAGCGCGAGGGCGAGCGACGTCATCGCGAGCGGTGGGCTCGGATACCGAAGGCGCACGTCGTACGCGAGCTGCGCTCCCACGAGGGTCACGGCGAGCGCGACGGCCGCGAGTCTCGGCGTGAGGCTCTTCGCGACGAACGCCCCCGCGAAGGGGGCCAGCAACATGAGCGGCCCCGCCATCAGCCGGGCCTGGAGCGCCACCTCGACCGGGAACTCGCTCACGGTGTACCAGGGCACGAACAGGGCCAGCGCGACCGTCACGCACAGAAGCGGCACCCGCCGGCCGTGCAATGCGGCGCCGAGCAGTCCCAGCACGACGATCGCCGGACTCATCGCCCAGAGGTGCTGTGCCGTCTTCAAGGTTCCGGCCCAGACTCCCGGAGGGGCGACGCTTGGAAGGAACCCGAAGGCGCCTCCGTAGACGGGATGGCCGTAGACCACGAGATTCTTGCCGACCCACGTTGCCATCGCGAAGACCGGAAGCCAGGCCCAGAGTCCGGGCCAGCCGGGGCGCCGCGTTGACAACAGCGCGCTTCGCCCCGCGAACAGTTGCGTCACACCGACGTGGGCCGCCCACGCAGCGGTAAGGGGCCACGCCTCGTAGCGGCTCATGACGGCGGCGGTCAGTGCGAGCGCCGCGACGGCCAGGTCGCGCCCGCGGCCCCGCTCGCTCCACGAGAGCCAGGCCGAGACGCCGATGGCCGTCGCCGCGAACATCACCGGCTCGCCATGCCGCGACAGCGACAGGAAGAGCACCCAGGGCGTCAGTCCGAACAGACTGGCCGCGACCCAGGCCGCGAGGCCGCCGAAGAGCCGCTCAGTGAGGCGATGGATGCGCGCGATCGCCACAGCCGATGCGGCCACGTTCACCGCCAGTGCCGTCCAGAACGCCTCGCCCGTGAGTCGCATGGCCACACCGGTGACGATCAGCGGGAACGGCAGCCACACGAGCCGTTCCGTGAACAGGTACGGGGCGACGGCCCACTCGTGCGCGAACACCGTGCGGAAGATGTCATCGAGGCTCAGGATCGGGATGCCGACCCTCGCCCAGAGCAGGCCGGCCGCGGCAGCGTAGACGGCGAGCGAGACGGCCAATCCGGCACCGTGGCCCAGCGTTCGCGCGATGCCGGGCCGGACGGGCGCATCGGCAACCGGCCGGGCATTCATCCCCCGCCTCGCTCGTACACGTCGACTCGCATCACGCGCCCGTAGCCGGCGACGGCGAACGCGATGGGCCCCTCCGCCGATGCGGCCGGGGTGCCCGTGTCGATCTCGGCCACGGTCGTCGCGTAGAGCGAGGGGCTCTGCCAGGAACGCGCGACGAGCGGCACGAGCTGAGCACCGTCGATCCGGAACACCTCGACCGGGGCCTCCGCGATCAGGCTCACGACGATGCGCGGTGACGAGACCGGCTCCGCGATCCGTTGCCCGCCTTGCCACGCCAGCACGTGGCCGCTTCCGAGCGCTCCCGGGCTCGCCACTGGCAATCCACGCCGCTGCCAGCTCCCGTCTCCGAGCACGGCCTCGCCGCGGCGGGAAAGCTCGGCCTGGCTCCATCCGCGATAGTCGATCGTGGGCTCGTACGCACTCGCCACGAAGCGGCCGACCCGGGTCGTCCGTGACGTCGGCGGCAGCTGGTCCGCGTCTCGCTCCGGGAGGACGAGGTAGTGCGACGAGCCGCCACGCGCGGCGCGCCTCGCCGATCGGCCGGCGAGGTGACCCAGGAGATACTCGTTCTCCTCGGGCAGGCCGAGCACGGGCCCGTGGACGCGTTCGCCCAGGGCGGACGCGTCGAGGCCGAGGGTCAGCAGGGCCTCCAGCAGCCGCACGCGATGCGCGTAAGGCAGGAACGAGAGCTGGCCGATCGACGACGGGGCGGCGGCGACGGAGAGGCGCGGAACGTCGAGCACGATCTCCGCCGCGCGGTCGATGCTCCGCTGGAGTTCGGCCTGGAACCACGTCTGCACGGCGACGATCGCGACGACCAGGCCGACCCCAGCGGCGGCCAGCAGCCGGCGCGCGCCCGCCGGCGCGCGGCCCGGGGCGAACGGCAGGGAGACGGCGAGCCCGGCGACGAGGAACTGGCTCGGATACAGGAGATCGAAGTAGTACCACCAGAGCGCGGTTCGGCGCGTCCCGAGCATCGCGACGGGGATGGCGATCCAGAGCAGGACGAGCGCGGCCGGGCGCCGGACGGCGGCGGGCCCCTTCGCGACCCGGTACACGCACGCGAGCAGGCCGATGCCGAACAGGAGGGCCTCGACGCGATACAGCCACGAGAAGGCCTGGAGGAGCGGAGGAGGCAGGACGGCGGTGGCGGCGAAGCCATCGAGCACGCTCCGGTCGAGCGACAGGAGATTGGCGACCACCGCCAGGAAGGCGCGCTCGCCTGGAACACCGCTGTTGCCGCCCGCGAAACCGCGAAGGAGCGCTCGCACGTTCTCGCCGCCATGAGTGGCCTCGTGGACGAGATAGGGCGCGTAGAGGGCCGCGAAGACGACCCCGGCGGCGACCAGGTGGGCCGGCTCGAGCCGCGGCCGCCAGATGGCCAGCGCGGCCAGGGTCACGGCGACCAGGCATGCCGTGCTGAGGTGGAGCTGCGTCAGGACGGCGAGGCACGCCGAGACCCCCACGATGGCGCGCGATCGACCTCCGACGACCGCGAAGAGCGATCGCATGAGCAGCACGGTGAAGAGCGGGATGAGCGCGGGATTCCACAGCACACGGCCGCTCAGCACGGCGAGCGGGAACACGGCGAAGAGCGCGGCTGCGGCCAGGGCCGCCGGCCGCCCGAACAGATCTCGCGCGAACTGGTAGAGGAGGAAGACGGCGAGCACTCCGGCGAGGGCCACGAACAGGACGCCGGCCATCGGCGATCCCGACACGAGGAACGGCGGGGCGATCAGGTAGAAATAGAGCGGGCCGAGTCGCCCGTGGGTCCATCCGATCAACGGGCCGACCAGTGGGAATCGTTCGCCGGAGGCGATGGCGACCGCGGTGGAGACGTCACGGACCTGATCGAGGAAATACCAGGTGAGGTCGAGACGATAGAGGCGCGTGAACGCCGCCGCGGCCAGGATGCCTCCCAGCAGCACCCGCTCGCGCGCGACGCTGGTCACACGCGCGGCGGCCGGCGATCGTAGGCGCCGCGCGCCCTGCGCCGGTTGACCTCGATCAGGTCCCGGAACATGCGGGCCGAGTCCCGTACGAGGGAGAGCCGCGAATCGTCGGAGTGCGTGAACCGGACCGGGATGCGACGAATGGAGAGCCCCCAGCACTGCGCGATCGTGAGCAGCTCGACGTCGAAGGCGAAGCGGGTGAGCGCCAGACGCGTGAACAGCTCCCTGGCGATCTCTCCCCTGAACGCCTTGAACCCGCACTGCGTGTCAGGGATGCCGTCCACGGCGAGGGCGTTCACCAGCACCGAATAGATCTTCCCTGGGAGCCAGCGCGTCCACGTATACCCCCGCACCTCGCTGCTTCCGGGAAGGTCGCGGCCGCCGATGACGAGATCGGCGCCCTCGGCGAGGAGGCGCATGGCCCGGTCGAAGGCGTCGAAGCCGTAGGGCAAATCGGCGTCCACGAAGGCGATCGTGGCGCCAGACGCCAGACCGACGCCGCACTTGACCGCGGCCCCCTTGCCTCGATTGATTCCGAGGGAAACGACACGCAAGGGCCTCGCTGATTGTGCGGCGGCCGCCTCGACGACGGCCACGGTCTGATCGATGCTGCCGTCGTCGACGACGATGATCTCGGTCTTCCAGGGGCGATCGGCGAGGAATTCCCTGAGGGCGGCCAGGGTCGTCGGCAACCGTTCCGCCTCGTTGTAGGCCGGCACGACGATCGAAAGGTCGACCATGATCCCCGCCTGGACGCGAAGACGTCGCGCCCGCGACTGCCACGCGTCTTGCCCGAACGGGCCTCTTATTGTAGCGTAAACGCCCGGTGGAACTGAGTACGAAGAGACCGGCGGAGCTTCGCTCCCTCTGGGACGATGCCCGAGAGCAGCCGCGCGAAGGCCTCCGGCTCCTGAGCGTCATCGCGTCGCCGCTGCCCGTCATCCTGCTCCTCGCGATGGGATACGCCCGCCGCTGGGTGGCGGAAGACGCGTTCATCAACTTCCGTGTCGTCCAGCATCTCCTCGCCGGTCACGGTCCGGTCTTCAACAGCGGCGAACGCGTCGAGGCGTTCACGAGTCCGGCGTGGCTCGGGATTCTCACCGCGTGGGCGGCGCTCCGCGGGCCGCTGGAGATCGGCTCGCTGGCGCTCGGGCTGTTGCTCTCGGGCATTGGGCTCGCGCTGGCGCAGGCGGGAGCGTGGCGTCTTGCGCAGCGGCTCTTCTCGAGCACTCCCGACGGGGGAAACAAAGCCGGCGACGGCCGCATCGCGCTCCCGCTCGGGGCCCTGACCTTCGCCGCCATCCCCGTGGTGTGGGACTTCACGACCTCCGGCCTCGAGTCCGGGCTCACGATGACGTGGCTCGGCGGGGTCTTCTGGCTGCTCGCGCGCGCCCGGCCCATGACGGCGCGCGGCGCGCGGCTGGCCGCGCTGGCCATCAGTTGCGGACCGCTGGTCCGGCCCGACTTGCTCCTGTTCAGCCTCGGATTCGCCGCCGCGCTCGCGGCCATCGTCCGCAGCGCGTCCGCCGATCGTCCGACGGCGCGCCGATGGCTCGAGCTGGTCGTCATCGCCGCGGCGCTCCCGGTCGGCTACCAGGTGTTCCGTATGGGCTACTTCGCCGCACTGGTTCCGACCACCGCGCTGGCGAAGGAGGCGAGTGCGGCCTACTGGACCCAAGGCTGGCAGTACACGCTCGACTTCGTCGAGCCGTACGCGCTCTGGTTGCCGCTGGCGGTGGCCACGGCCTGGTCCGCCGGACTGCTCTGGTCCGCGCGTGGGAAGACGGGCGGTCACGGCGACGCGGCGCTGGTGGCCGCACCGATGCTCTGCGCGCTCCTGCACGCGCTCTACGTGACGCGGGTCGGCGGCGACTTCATGCACGGCCGCCTCCTGCTGCCGAGCCTGCTCGGGTTCCTGCTTCCAGTCGCCACCGTGCTGATCCCGACGCGCGCCGCGCGCCTCTGGCGCGTGGCGCTCCTGGCCGCTGTCGGCGGCTGGGTAGTGGCGTGCGCGATCTGGCTCCGAGTGCCGTACGCCGACCATTCGATGCCAGGGCTCTGGGGCATCGCCGACGAACGCGGGTTCTACACGCATCACATGCACATGTCCAACCCGATCTATCTCGCGGACTATCTCCGGCATCCGTACGTCAAGCAGCTCATCTCGCGCCAGCTCACGTACCAGCGCGTCGTCGCCTTCGATCGTCCGGACGAAGTCCTCGTGGTCGCCGGCGCGGCAGCCCCGTCGGTCTCGCCGTCCGCCCGCATGGTGCTCGGTCTCTCGAACGTCGGCATCCTCGGCTACGCCGTCGGTCCCCAGGTGCACGTCGTCGACCGGCTGGGACTGGGAGATCCGGTCGCGGCGCGACTGGCCCTGACGGAGCGGGGGCGGCCCGGGCACGAGAAGATGCTCTCCGACGCATGGATCGTGGCGCGGTTCGGCGCCCCCGAGATCGCTCGATCCGGGGCCGCTCGCGACGCGGCGCAAGCGCTGGGATGCGGCGATCTGGCCCGGCTGCTCCAGGCGGTCACCGCGCCGCTCACGCCCTCCCGCTTCTTCGCCAACATCCGCGAGGCGTGGACGTTCCACCGCGTGCGGATTCCCGGCGAGCCGGCCGCGGCCCGGCTCCGCTTTTGCGGCCCGGCCGGCGCGTGAGCGCCAGCCGCGCACTCTCTCCACGAGCCCAGGCCTCCCTCACGCTGGCGGTCCTGGCTGTCGCGCTCGCGGCGCTCGGACTGCACGCGCGCGCGTACCTGCCCTTTCTCTGCGACGACGCCCTGATCTCGCTGCGGTACGCGAAGCGCCTGCTCCAGGGCGATGGGCTCACGTGGAACCCGGGCGAGCGCGTCGAGGGCTACTCGAACCTGTTGTGGGTGCTGTCGACCGCGGCGCTCGGCGGACTGGGCGTCGATCTGATCACCGCGGTGCGAGTGCTCGGCGTGCTGGGGATGGCGGCAGCGGTGGTTGCCGTCCTGCATGCGTGTCGGCCGACGTCGCCGGCCGCTGCCTGGCTCGTCCTCATGACGCTGCTCTTCCTGTCGCTCTCCGGTCCGATGGCCGTCTGGGCCATCGGCGGGATGGAGCAGCCACTGGTTGCGGGATTGCTCGCATGGGCCATCGCGCTGTCGTACCCCTGGCTCGACGCGAGGCGGCCGTCGTTCCGCCAGGTCCAGGGCGCCGCGCTCTGCTTCGGACTCCTCTGCCTCACCCGGCCCGATGGGCCGCTGTTCACCGCGGCGGCGATCGCCGCGATCCTGCTGATCGGCCGCTTCACGGGCGATGCCGTCCGCACGGGCGCGTATCTCGGGGCGCTGCCCCTCGTTCTGTCGGGGCTGCAGCTCGCCTTCCGACTCCATTACTACGGGGAGTGGGTGCCGAATACGGCCCTCGTCAAGGTGAGTCCCTCGATCAAGTACGCCCTCGACGGCGCGCGGTACGTGGGCCACGGCGTGGTCGCGATGTGGCCGCTGGTCGCGCTCGCGGCCGCGTCGGCCACCGTGTCCCTCCGGACCGGCTTCCTCGCCGCGCGCACCGTGCTGCTCTCCGTGCTGGCCGTCGCCTGGGCGGGATACCTGATCGTCATCGGCGGCGATATCTTCCCCGCGTGGCGTCACTTCGTTCCGCTGCTCGTGCTGCTGACGCTGATGGTGGCCGGCGGCGTCCAGTGGGTGATCCGCCAAGGGCGTCCCCGGCTCGAGGCCGGCGCCGGCGTCTTGATGGCGGTGCTGCTCGGCGCGTTCTGGATGGTCGGCTCGCGTGATCCCGTCAATGCCGATGCCATGGCCGAGCGCTGGGAATGGGACGGCCAGGTGATCGGCACCCTGCTCCGCGAGACGTTCGGCCCGCAGAAGCCGCTGCTCGCCGTCGACGCCGCCGGGGCGCTTCCCTACTGGTCCGAGTTGCCGGCCGTCGACATGCTCGGCCTCAACGACCACTACCTGCCGAGGCATCCTCCGAAGGACCGTCAGACGATCGGGATCGGCCACGACCTGGGCGACGGCCGGTACGTGCTCGGGCGGGCGCCCGACCTGGTCGTGTTCGGGATCGCGACCGGCGGCGAGCACGGGTTCTTCCGGAGCGCCCGGGAGATGCAACACGACCCGGAGTTCTGGCGCGACTACACGCTGGTCGACTTCGAGGGAACGGAGCCGTACGTCGCTCGCGCCAGGATCTGGGTGCGGAAGAACGGCGGACGGATCGGCATTCGACGATCTCCCGAGCAGATCGTCATCCCCGGCTTCGTGTTGAGTGGAGGCCCTGGAAGCGTGGCACGGCGCGGGCGGTCCGGGTCCATGACCCTTGCGCTCTCGCCGGGCCACCCGGCTCGCATCGACGGGCTGGATATGCCAGAGGGGCGATGGCGAATCGAGGCGCGCGCGTCGGGCGGCCCGCTTCGCGTCAGAGTCTCGGCGACGGGCACCCCTCAGCGAGCGTCGACAACGAGCCTGAATGCGCCCATCCTCGAAGCCCCGCTCCCCGCGACGTTCGATCTGCCCGACGGCGCCGGGGGGCGCCTGAGCATCGAGCTCTCGCCGGGCGGCGACGCGCCTGTCGAGCTCGACGAGGTGGTGCTCACGCGACGGCCGCCGCAGTGACGGTCAGCCGGCGACGCAGTGACGCTCAGCCCTGCGCCGGGGGCAGCGTGAGCGCGCCCGGGAAGCGGCGCGCCGTCTCGACGTACAGCCGAAGCCACAGGGCGTATCCGACGTCGGCCGACCAGTGAAAATGGGGTGGCGCCGCGCTCAGATCATTGTGATACAGCAGCGGTGGCGTGTCTCTGACGCCGGCGAACCCTCCCGCCGCGCCGAGCCGGAGCGCTTCGAGACACGCCTCGCGCAGCGAGGGCGCCTCGCTCGGGCTGAACTCCCCGAGCCGCAGCCGTCGAAGGAGTCGCGCCTGCGTCAGGTAGGCGCCCTGCCGCGAGACCGCTTGCTCGATGAAACGCTGCGGCACGCGAAGCTGACAACCTGCTTGCGCGAGGTCTGCCTCGCGCAGCACCGGCAGCAACGGCGCCACCGAGTACCAGGCCCAGATGCGCTCGTCGTCCGCGCGGCGGACGAGCGCCTGGCACAGGGCGGCGGCCGCACTCGGATCGTGCGCCGCGAGAAACAGGTGCACGTGCATCTCGACGGCGATGTCGGGAGGGTTCCACTCGCGCCCGGCGTAGCGAACGTAGAAGCACCGGTACTCCTCGTCGGACGCGAGCCACGTGCGGTAGAGCCCATCGCCGTCTCGGTAGCGCTCGATCTCCTGGCGGGCCAACGCCCGGAGCGCCGGGTCGGGGCCGGGCGCGATGCGCCAGACCAGCGCGGTGTCGTCGGCGTCCGGCGGGAGCTCGCACCCGCGCAGGGCCGCCGGGACCGGTCCCGGATCGCCGTGATACCGGACGAGACCCGTGCTCTCGATCTGACCTCGCAAGTAGCCGCGCGCCCGGTCCAGCATGGAGATCGTTCCGGTCTCGCGAGCGACCGGATCGAGCAGATCGACGAGGATCGCAGGTGTGAAGACGTTCAACTCCGCCCACGAGGCCTCGAACGCGGGCCCGAGCGTCACGGCGGTGGGCCAGTTCCCGTCCGGTTGCTGGTGACGGCGAATGGCGTCCGCGGCGAGCGTGAGCGACGCCGAGAGATCGGGTTCCTGGGCCGTCGCAGTCCGGGTCGCGAGGCTGTCGGGCGTGACTGGACCCGGCCCCCCGAGCGCGACAACCGCGGCGAGCACGGCCGGGAGGAGACGCGGCCATCTCCGGCGCTGGCGCATCGGAGCGCCATTATACAAGAGCCGGGTCGATGCTCGCGCTCGCGCGTGGTGCGATCGCGCGATCTGTGATAGCGTCGGTTGGCGACATGCCCGCCGCGGAGCCTCGTCCGCTCGCCCCCGCTGTTCTGCGTCGCCCGGCGTTCTCGGCCTACGTCGCTTCGATCCGGTATCCCGAGGCGCTGGTGCTCCAGGGCTCGCCGCTCCTCGGGGCCGCCTTCGCGCTCCACGAGATCACCGCCGCCAAGATCCTCCTGGGCGCGCTCTTCGCCGTGGCGAGCTTCCTCCTCGTGGCGCACATCTGGAGCTTCAACGACTGGGCGGGCGCCACCGCCGACCTCAACGATCCCAACAAGGCGCCCGGCGTGTTCTCGACACGGGGCGTGAGTCCGCGGGGATTCCTGGGATTCTCGTTCCTCCTGCTCGCGGCGAGCCTCGCCCTGTTCGCGTTCCTGCCCGCGCGGACGTTCCTGATCGCCGTCGCGATCGCCGCCCTCGGCATCCTCTATTCGCATCCGGCCCTGAGCGCGAAGACGATTCCCGTGCTCTCGTCCCTCCCCCATCTGGCCGGGGGGCTCCTGCACTTTCTCCTCGGCTACTCGGTCTACGAGGTGATCGACTCCCGGGGGCTGTTGATCGCGCTGTTCTTCGCGCTCACCTTCGCCGCGGGGCATCTCAACCAGGAAGTCCGCGACTGCGCCGGCGACCGGGCCAACGGTCTCTGCACGAGCGCCGTCGTGTTCGGCCCGACCCGGGTGTTCGCGGCGAGCGTCCTGCTGTTCACGTTCGCGTACGCGGACCTCGTCCTGCTGGCCTACGCGCGAATCGTGCCGACGATCCTCGGCCTCCTGCCGCTCGTGCTGTACCCGCTGCAGCTCGTCTGGTCCGTGCAGACCTTGCGCGCGGGCCTCGACTTCGAGAGCGTGGTCCGCGTCCAGACGCGATACCGGCTGCTCTACGCGCTGATCGGGGTCTCGATGCTCGTCGCGCTCGCCCTGCGCTAGGAGTGGACCCGTCCGCGGGATGAAGGGACGCTGGGTTCCGCTGGTCCTCTTCGCGGTGGTGCTCGGCGCCTACCTGGCCAACGGACGGACGATCGGGGCGGGCGACACGCTTCCCGCCCGCTATCTGCCGTGGAGCGTGCTGGTCCACGGCAGGCTCGACCTCGATCGCTTCCCCGCGCTCTACGACGAGACGGCGCACGCGAGTTTTCCGCTGCTCGACGGCGTGCCCTACTACCTGCGACGTCACAACGGTCACTACGTGTCGGCGTATGGACCGGGGGCCGGCATCCTGGCCGTGCCCGTCTATGCCGTGCCGATCCTGATGGGCGCGACGCCCGCGGGCTGGGCCCCTGCGCTCGAGAAGATCGCGGCAGCCATCATCACGGCGCTCTCGGTGGTGCTGCTCCACGCGGCGCTCCGGCGGCTCGTGAGCCCGGGGTGGGCGCTCGTCATCGCCCTGGTCTATGGCCTGGGCACGAGCAGCCTCAGCATCAGCAGTCAGGGGTTGTGGCAGCACGGGCCGAGCCAGATGTTCCTCGCCCTGTTCCTGTACTGGCTCGTCCGAGGACTCGACGAAGAGCGATTCCTGGCCTACACCGGCTTCGCGATGGCGGCCGCGACGGCCATGCGAGCGACCGATGCCCTGCTCGTGCTGCCTGTCGCCGTGTGGATCGCCTGCACCCGGCCGCGGTTGATCCCGAAACTCGTGCTGTGGGCGCTACCCCCGGCAGCGGCACTGCTTGCGTACAATCTCGTGCATCTCGGCTCGGCGCTCGGCGAGGCAGGTCAAACTCGCGCCCCCACCTGGGCGCTGTTCGCCCAGGTCCCTCTCCGGGACGGGCTGGCCGGTATCCTGGTGAGCCCTGCCCGTGGCCTCTTCGTGTACTCGCCCGTGCTCCTGTTCTCGATCGTCGGCTGCGCGATCGTCTGGCGACGGGGCCCCGCGGCGTTCCGGGCCGTGAGCCTCGGTCTCCCCCTCTTGGGGGTCGTGGTCGGCAAGTGGTTTCTCTGGTGGGGCGGCCACAGCTGGGGGCCACGCCTGCTCGCCGATGCCGCTCCCATCCTGTGCTTCTTCCTCTACCCCCTCACCGGACTCCTGTCGGGGCGGCCCCTCGTGCGCGCCGCATTCGCGGCGCTCGCCGTCGTGTCGGTCGGCATGCACGTGCTGGGAGCGGCCTTGTACGACGGGCGGTGGGACGGGCTCGCCGGCCCCGACGACGACGCGCGATTCTGGTCGTGGACACACAGTCCTGTCGCGTTCTACGGGAACGAGGCGCTCTCGGGTGTGCGACGGCTCGTCCTGCCGGAGGCCCAGGCAACCAGCGCGAATTCGCCCGAGCGACTCCGGGCGGTCTATCAGGTCGACCCGATCCCGGCACGGGTGGGAATCGGTGAGCCGATCCCTTCCAAGGTCCGGGTGGCGAACACCGGACGCGCGGTCTGGCTCGCCTCGGTTCCGGGCGACCGGGGAGCGGCGAGGCTCGGCTGGCGATGGCTCGGAACGGACCGAGAAGAACCGGGCGGCCGAGCGTTCCTCGCCTCCGACGTCGCCCCGGGGCGGGCCGCGGACTTCACGGCGAGGATCAGCGCGCCGACAACGCCCGGCGACTACACGCTCGTCATCGACATGGTCAGCGAGGGCGTGACCTGGTTCTCCGAGCGCGGATCGGCGGCAGTCAGGGCCGCGGTGACGGTCGTTCCATCCGGCCCCGAGCAGCTGCTCGGAGCGACGATCCCGGCCGATGGCCGCGGGGCCTCCGCGGCGTCGATCTCGACGGATCGGAGCGTGTACCAGCCTGGGATGTCGCTCGAGCTCCGGGTGACGCTCGCGGAGTCCGGCCGCCCACGTTCCTATGACGCCTATCTCGTGCTCGAGCGCCCGGATACGTCGGCGCTGCTGTTCGACGGGGTCGCGATGTCACCGGCGACACGACGCCCCTGGCCTTGCTGGGTGAAGGGCCTCCCGTTGCCGGCGAAGGCCGTGGGGCGTTTCGTCGTGCCGCTTTCGGGGTTGGCCGCCGGAGGGCCTTACCGCTGGTCAGTCGTGCTCACGGAGCCGAACACGTACCGCCCGGCGGCGCGGGCGTCGACTACGTTCAGGATCGAGTCGTGACAGCCGAGCGACAGGCGATCACTTCGGCAGGCGCTCGATCGCCTTGTCGATCGCTTCTTGCACCCGCGTGTCTCGCTCGGAGTCCTGAAGCGCCTGGAGCTGCTGGCGGACGCGCGCATCGCCCAGCTCGCCCAGGGTCTCGACGGCTTGTCCACGCACGTTCGGGTCGCTATCGGCAAGGCGCGCCGCCACCGCGTTCACCACGCTCTTGTCGCCGATGTCCGCGAGGGCCCACAGCGCGGTGATCCGGTTCTGCGGGAACGGATCCTCGAGGCGCCGGAGGAAGACGGGCATCGCCTCGTGGACCCTCCAGGATCCCAGCGTTTCGAGGGACGCCAGTCGCAGGAAGAAATCGTTCGGCTCCTCGGCGGTCTTGAGCAGGAGCGGGATGGCCGATCTCGCCTCGAGCACCCACAGCGCCTTCGCCGCCCAGGCCCTGACGTCCCTGGCCTGACGGTACCTGATCGCCATCATCTCGCGCTCACTGGGAGCCTCGCTCGGCAACGGCATCGGCGAGACCGGCTCGCGCTCGAGCAGCGTCATGAGCAGCTCCCGCGACGCGCCATCCCTCGCGAGCGCCAGCGCTTGAATCGCCTGACACCGAATGTAGGTATCGAGCGTCGTGTCCCCCGCCATCTGGCGCAGCAGCGGGGCTCGATCGGCGGGGCTCTGCAAGTTTTCGAACGTGAGGGCCGAGAAGGCGGCGCCCCGGACCGCAGGGTCGCTCTCCTTGGTCACGGCCAGCAGCGCCTCGCGGGCCGAGCTGTCGCCGATGCGGCCCAGCGACTCGATCGCGGCGACCCGCACCGCCACCTTCTCGTCGGGCGCGGTCACACGATCCTGGAGCCCCGCCACGGCTTCGGAATTCCCCTTCCATCCGAGCGCGCGAGCCGAAGCGGCGCGGATCGATTCGTGGGAATCCTTGAGCACGGCCAGGAGGGGTTGCCGGACCTGCGGCGTCCCCCATCGCGCCAGGAGACCCAGGAACTGGAGACGCTCAGCCTCGGAGAGGGTCAGGTCCTGGAGGCGCTGCCCGTATTCGTCGAGAAGGGGCCCGGCGTTCGACAGCGGCGCATCCGCCGCATCGGCCGGTCCGAGCCACGCGAGGGACGCCGTGACCAGGATGACCGAAACCGAGTGGACCCACTTGCGACTCGTTCCCCTGGCACCCATCGCGCGACCGCATCATGCTACTGCCCCTCGCGTCGCCCGTCAATCTTTCGCGAGCTGCCGGACGTCGCCGGCGTGGTATCCTCGGTCGTCTGCTCAGCATTCCACGCGTCCCGCGTCTCTTGACACAGCACAGGAGGGCACAGGCGATGCAGCGACGATGGCGCGCCACGGTTCGTCTGCTGACCGTGACGGCAGCAATGGGGGGCGTGTTGCTGGGAGCTGGACGTCTCGCAGCCCAGACCCCTCCGCCCGGCACGGCGGGCTCGCTCGCCGTGCCGACCGTGAATCCCGATGAGAGCGCCCGGCTGTTCGCGAGTCCCAAGGGGGAGATGTTCAGGCTGTCCCAGACGGAGGGCGATCCGCGATCCGGCGGCGGGACTCTCCAGCTCGACGTGGCCGGGCCTCAGGACACGTGGCAGAGCGCGCTGCTCCTTCGGTCCTCGGACGCGGGTGTGTCGATTCGGGATGGTGACCTTGCGTTCGGTCCCAACGGCCAGATGGCCATGGTCTACCGGTGGTGGCGCACCACCCCCCGGGCCAAGCAGCTTCGCGTCGCGCTCTCCGAGGATGGGGGCAAGACGTGGAGCGAGCCGACGACCCAGGTCGACGGCTCGGGAATGGCCTTCGATCCACGGGTCGTCTGGACCAAAGGAAAGGGGCTCGTCGTGGCCTGGACCGACGAGCGACGCCGCCAGAAGCTCTTCGACGTCTACGCTCGCCGCTCTCCCGACGGCGGGGTCACGTGGGAACCGGAGCAGTTGCTCAGCCGCTTCCCGAGGAACGGGCCGGCGGACATCTACGTCCGGCCGCGGATCCTGAGCGACGGGGACAAGCTCTGGACGATCTGGGTGGGCCTGCGCGGAACTCGGAGCGAGTTGTATCTCAATCGCTCCACGGACGGCGGGAAGACGTGGACCGATCCCGTCGCGCTGAGCGGTGAGAGCCGTTCGATCTTCGGCCAGATCCTGTTGCGGGCGGGCAGTCACTTGTTGGCGATCTGGCACGACACGCCCGGGCAAGCCGACCGCGTCTTCGCCGCCAGCTCGAGCGACGACGGGCAGACGTGGACAGCTCCGGTGCGAGTCGATCACCTCGCTGCCGAGGGCCCGGCCGTCAAGTCCTCTGCCGCCGTGCTGAAGCCAGACGGCGAAGCCTTGGTGGTTTGGCAGGATGCCCGAAACGGGCGCGACGATATCTTCATGGCTCGCTCCACGGACGGCGGACGCACCTGGGGAACAGAAGATCTTCGGATGGATATGGACGACGCTGGCACGGGCGTCTCTCGGTTCCCCCGGCTCGCCTTGGCGCCCGACGGGCGCGTGGCCCTCGCGTGGGAAGACGATAGAGCCGGCTACGAGGCGGTCTACGTCCGGGTGCGGTCGGCGGGGACCAAGCGTGAGTGGGGTCCCGAGATCCTGGTCACTCCACCGTCAGGCAAGCTGGCCGCCCGGCTCCCGGATGCTGTGTGGGGTCCAGCCGGTCTACTCCTCGTGTGGCAGATCTGGGACAACACCCTCGCGCCGGCGCGAATCGAGAAACGATCGGCCAGCCGTCTGCTCCCACTGAAGTAGCCCGGAGGCTCGGCGTTCCCGGCCGTGCGGGCTCCTCCCCCGGACTCGCGTGGCGGCGGGCGCTCGAGGTGCCGCTCTGGCTCAGCTCCGGTCGCGCTCCGACGTCGTCTGGAACACGTCAACAACTGAAGAGCCAGGATCGCACCGCCGTTCGTGAGCGTGTTGTTCCCATTCGATCCGATGATGGTAGAGCCCGCGTTGTCGAGGTAGTGACGTAGCCGCCATACTTCGTGTTCGCCGTGAACGTGCCATCGGTGATGGTGCAGTTCCAGGCACGCGTCAATCCACAGGCCTCTCTCGAAGTACTTCGCCGTACGCGCGGTGACGTGCACTCGCGGCGTCGAGACGTAGATCCCGTGATGACCGATGGTGGCGCCGTTCGGCTGGCCGGCGTCGGGTCCGTAGATCGTATAGCCGGCACAATCGAGCGAGTCCCCAGGATTCTGCCAACCGTGATCGCGGCGGCGCCCGTGTAGCTCTCGCAGTGCATGTCACCGGTCAGGGTGACAGCCCCGGACACGTAGTCGCCACCCCACACACCGTGCTTCCCGTACAGTTGGCGGCGTTGGCCGGCCAGGTCAGTCCGGCGAGCATGGCAACCGAGAGGCACAACGTCCCCAGGGATTTCTCATGTGTGTCCGTCCTTTCGCGCCGGTGACTAGCTGCTCGTGCAGTAGTTCGTGGTGCCGGTCGTGGCTGTGCCTCCAGACGACCCATCCGTGTACGCGGTGGGGCTCCCATTCTTGCGGAAGTAGTTCGAGACCGTGTTCCCGTCGAGACGGGGACGGGGCCTACTGGCGAGACATCATCGAGAGGGCCTTCATGTGGAGTTTTCGGGGGTAGCGACCATGCACCGGCACCGGTACGCGGCCCCATCAAAACAACATCGGGCGGCGGAGCTGGTCTCCGCCGCCCGATGGGCGTAGCTAGTCTGCCGAACGGGTTACCGGATCGGGATTGTGATCGAACCCCCGCCGATCGGCGGCAGACCCCGCAGGCTGAGGAAGCTGGCGTTGCTGAGTCGGCCGAAGATGTCGTTGCCGACCACGCCCGCGCCCCACTGGATCGCGCGGTAGCCGGTGAACGAGCAGTTTGCGGGATCGTTCAGGCTGCAGGCTGCCACACCCTCCATCTCCGTGTACGTCCCGCGAGGTGCACCCACGACCGGGTCGGGGTTGCTATAGATCGGGTCGATATCGGCGACGACGTGGGCGCCCCAGCAACGGCACCAGATCAGCTTGTCGCGGAGGAACTTCTCTTCGTCGTCGTAGATGCGCAGGAAGAGCGGCGTCGCGCTGGTCCCGGTCACCGGCCGCGGCCGGAGCTTCGGGAAGCAGTTGTCGTCGCCGAGCGAGCACGACCCGTCATCAGCCGCCTCGGGGAACACACCCGGGATGATGTTGGTCGTGGGGCAGACCAGGTAGATCGTGCTGTGAACGCCGCTGCCCTCGAGCGGAGCCAGGAACGTGGCGCCCGTGCGCAGGGGGTTCCAGATCGCGTTGAGGCTCAGGGCCTCGGGGTTGTCGATCGAGATGGGCTCCAGCACGCGCGACACCACGCCGTCCACAGCGTTGATCCAGTACACCCGCGCGTGGATGGGATTGGTCAGCGGCGAGAGAACGCCCGTGACGCCACCCGACGTGTCGACACCCGCGGCGGCGATCAGACCCGTGGACGGGATCCCGCCGATGTTGTTCAGGTTGACCAGCTCGGAATCGTTCGTCGTGAGCGGCACGCCAACGGAGGGACCCACGCGCACGCAGCTCTGGTTGAAGAAGAACATGTGGAACGGCTTGGCGCCGAAGATGCTCTCCTCCGGCGGAGCGTTGCTGCCGACCGGCGACGAGACCTCGAGGATCGCGAGGCTTCCGGTGTGCTCGAAGACACCCGTGAACGTCCCGGAAGTGCTGTTGCTGTCCACTCGCTGGATGCCTTGGGCGCCGACGTACGGGATGACCGCACCGGACGCGATCAGACCCAGCGGGTCCGCGGTTTGGGCCATGGACGGCGCAGCCCCCACCGCCAGAAGACCGACCACGATCAAGCCCACTATCAGTTTCCTCATTACGCCACTCCCTCCGTTACGCTGAATGTGAGATGTGGGTACATCTGACTGCGCTTCGCTGCCGTCCAGGCCAAGACACCGGCCACCCGACTCGTCGACTGTATCTGCAGGCCTTCGCGCCCTCGTTTCGCTACCACCCCCTCACCGCATCACACACGCAACTGCGGGGCCAAGAGTAGCTTCCCCAGGCAGACCCACCCGCAAACTTGGCACAGGATAGGTGGTCATGCAGTTGAGTGTCAAGAAAAAAAACTGGATTTTTCCGGTGAAATAGCGCAGGTATCGAGGCTCACCATTCATCGCTGGGCCGCCATCGGTGTGCCCTTGTCCTCCTGCTCGAGCGCCCGGTACCAGGTGCCCTGGATCCGGACCCACTTATCGTCGATCACGACCGCGGACGGCGGCACTGACTTCTGCGAGGAGGTGGGGAGGACAGGCTGAACGATCAGCCTGATTTTTACCGTAGCGAAGTACCCGATAACGCTTGCTTCTTCCACCTGGTATGCGAGGTATTTCACGGCGCGCGGCACACCTCCGTACTCGGCCACCGCCAAGCGGGCGCGCCCCCTCGGCTCCAGCAATTCCCACTGCTTGGCGGCGTCCACGGTCGTTCGAGCGGCCCAGAACGCCGCAGCGCGGGCTCGCAAGTTCGCCACGTCCTCCGTTGAGCCGAGTGCCGGCCCCGCTGGCGCAGCGGAGATCGGCTCGGTGGAGACCCGCGTCGCGCCTAGTCCTGAACACCCCAGCGCCGTGAGCGCCAATGCCCCCGCGGGAAGCGTCAGGGAGACGAACCTTGTCAGGAATCCCTCGGCCCTCATGTGAAGGCGAGCCCGTGGCGCGCGTGGCACGTGTCGCCCACGATTTGCCTGAACAATTCCCGGTCGAGATCACGCGCCTCACCCAAGTTCCGTCCCTCCATGTCCTCGATCATTCGCTTGAGCGCCGCGACGGCGGTCCGACGCTGCCGCTGCTGGTGATCCGACAGCTTGACCACGTTGCGTCGCGTCCCGAGGGCCAGACATTCCTCGCCGTGCCCCAGGAGCTTGATCTTCGCATCGACCTCGTACCAGTACGCTCCCGGCTGCGCGGCGCGTTCCCTGTAGAAGCGCTCGATGACGTCTAGATCGGCGTGCAGCCGCCAGACCATGAGGTCTGTTTGCTGCCGGATTCGCTCGGCCCGGTCGCGGCTGGCGTGCCCGGTGGCCGCGGCGGTCACGAGGGCATAGAGCATGTGCGTGCCGCCGCACGTGAATTCGTGCACCGGGGCTCTCCCGGGCTCCGGCCGATCCTCGCGCATGGCCTTCGCGAGTGGGAACGACGCCTCCTCCATCAATCGGAGCGCGTGCTCGACCACGGCCTCGAGGTTGACGTGCTCGCCCCAGGCGTTCGTCCAGCGCGGTCGAAGTGACGACGTCGTGCGAGAAAACGCGATGATGCTCCACGGCAGCATGTTGGCCTGCCCGACCACCTGTGCGGGCCGAAACAGCGCGCGCGCTCCGTCCACGACGTCGGTGAGCGTCCGCGGCCGCTTCTGGTGCGTGAACGTGTGGTCGAGCGGCACGCCGGCCTCGAGCAGCGTCTTCAAGAAGCTGTTCGGATGCACCTCCACCTGCAATGGAAACGCGAGCACCGTGAGGTTGTTGGCCGGGACGAGCGCGAGCTGCGTTTCGAGCACCCAATCGACCGCGCGCCGCCCGTCCTTCAGCTTGAAGTCACGGCCCATCGCGCGGATTCCGTGACAGACGGCCCACGGGTCCTCCGGCAGGGCGGCCCACTTCCGGATGATCGCGGATCCGTCGTCGCCGCCCCGCACGGGGCGAGGCCCGAGCGCGGTTCCGGCGGCGAATGCTGCCGCGCCGGCGAGGAATCGGCGTCGCGACGACAGCGGCGGATGACAGGACTCCGGATAGAAGGCGCCCGCAAGCGCCGGTCCGGGCTTCGGTTGCAGAGCGACGCGCCCGCGCGGCGCCGGTGTCAACCTATTTCAGCCCGAGAATGGACTGAAACGTGTCGCGCCGCGTCGGGTACACCACGTTGGAATTCCCGGTAGTGCCCGAGTTTCCCGCGGGATTGGCGCCGGGAGCGACGGGGGTCGGCCCGACCGCGGGCGACGCGCCGCTCCCGGCTGCTGCAGTGCCGCCGGGCGAGGCAGTCGACGCTCCGGTAGAAGTCGCGCCGGACGCGCCCGCGCCAGACGACTGGCGCCTCGTGGACATGTTCGCGACGCTCGACGAGGCGGCGGCACCGCTGGGCGGAGTATCCCCCTGAGGATCGACCCTCCTGGGATCGCGCGCCGGTTGCTCGGCAACGCGCTTGGCCGCTTCGAGGCGATCGCGAAGCGCCTGGAGCGCCGTGTCGCTCGACTGCGTCGGCGAGCCGCCGCCCACGCCCTGAACGCTGTCTCTACGGGCCGCCCGCGCCCTGACGGCATCCTCGTCAGACCCGGCCTGTGCGACTGCCACGCCAGGGCCGACGTCCGCGTTGTACACGGGGACGAGGACGGTGCCGCTCGGTCCTTCCAGCTCGACCCGGTCCTCGAGGATCCGCGTGACCCGGTACGGCCCGATCGACTCGGCGACCCTGACCGCGACCACCCGATCACCGGTCAGGCTCGGCTCCCGCATCCACGCGAGGCCGCCTTCGTGCTCGAACACGATCACGCCGCTGACGACGAACCGCTCGGACGCGGCGTTCGATCCCCTGCCCTGGGCCTCGCCGTCGCCCGCCGACCACCCGACGAGCGCGCACACCGCCGCCGCCAATGCTGTGAACTTCGTCATCGAGGCTTCCCTCCTCCAGAGCGGGCGACGGCCGAGGCCGTGCGACCCGTGCCTCAGTATCCTACGGAGAGCGCGAAAACCCGTCAACTCCAAAGCGATCCGCAGCTCTCACCGCAACAAGGAATCGAGCGATCGCCGCGCAGCCGGCGGAGCCTGTTTGCGGGCCATCTCGCTGGCGTGCCGCTCCTCCAGGCGATTGCCGACCTCGCGCGCGGCCAGGGCGACGACGGTCCAGCCGAGCCAGGATCCTCGACCTCCGGCGGCGGCGAGCGCCCGGACACCCGCTTCGCGCGCTCGTACGGGATCCCCGCCGTTCAGGAGGGCCAGACCCCACTGCGCGAGCAGCTCGGGATTCCTCGGCGACAACGCCACCGCTCGAGCGAAGGCGTCGAGGCTCACGGGCAGGCGCGCGCGGTCTCCGAGTCGCGCTTGAGCGATCGAGAGATGAGCGAGCAAGGCCCAGTCGGCGGCTCCCGGCAACGCGTGGCGCCGAAGGTCGATGATCGCCGCCTCCGCCTCGCGCAGCAGCTGCGCCCGGCGGGCGGGATCCGGTTCGCCCGCGGCCAGTTGCGAGCGCGTCTGCACGACGGCCTCGACCGTGAGCGGCACCCAGGGCATGAGCGTCCGGGCGCGCTCGAAGTGCGGGAGCGCATCCGCCGCGTTCCCGGAGAGGGCTGCCGCGCCGCCGCGCGCGTAGGCCATGGACGCGAGCAGCCATCGCGTCATGCCCCACGTCGACGTCACAAGGGCGAGGGCCGCCACCACGATGGCCGCGGTCCACCACCTCGGGCGAGCGCGGGCCTCGCTCGATGGCGGCGCGTCGCCCGCCGGCCACGGCGCCGTCGCCCATCCGGCCGTCATCCAGAAGAGCGCGAGCGGCACGGCGAGCACGATGCCCACCTGCCCTTCCGCCAGGTGCGCGATGAGCGCGCCGAGCCCGCCCAGGCGCAGGCTCACCTCGTCGTCGGAGACGCTCTCGCGAACGCGCGCGGCGCTCGCGATCAGCACCGTCGCGACCACCGCGAGCCACAGCGCGGCCCCGACGAGCCCGCCCGTGACCAGGTGCTCGAGCAGCGTGTTGTGCGCCCGATCGACGAGGTAGTACGCCGTCCAGCCGGCGCGCTCCGTGCCGGGATGGCTGAGCGCGCGCTGCGCCATCGGATCGAGCGCGATCAGCTCGGTCTCGAGACCGTACCCGAGGAAACTTCGAAGCACGGGCGACGTACCCGGAATGATCGCCTCGCCCCGGAGCTGCGCGGCCCATCCGTCGACGACGCCCTTCCAGGCATGCAGCCGGAACCAACCCGGGCTCCCGTGTTGCACGTTCGTCAGGTCGGCGAGGCGCGCGAAGAGCGGGAGCTGCGCGACGCCCCTGAGCGGCGAGCCCGGGACGTTGAGCAGCGCGATCGCCGCGAGGAAGAGCGCGGCGGCAAGCGCGCCCGCGCCGACCGTCCTCCACGCGCGGCGGCGCACGAGCAGCACGAATCCGGCGATCGCGATCCCGACGAAGACCCCGAGCAGCGGTCCGCGGGCGCGCGACAGCAACAAGACGGCGACCTGCGCGACGAGCAGGAGCGACAGGAGTGCCGGAGCCACCGCGCTCGGCGCCTCGTCGTCCGGCGGCGGCGCCGTCGTCGCGACGGCCGCCGCTCCGGCAACGCCCCAGGGCACGAGCGCCCACCAGAGCGGCGTCCAGCGAGCGCCGAGCCCCATGATGGCGAGGGCGCCGAGCGCCCAGACCGCGCCGATCAGGACGGCGGGGCGAACGCGCGGAGCCGATGCGGGCCATGGGGGCCCGGACCGCCAGGCCCGGACGGCCGTCTCGAGCCGCACGGCGGTGAGCGGGACGAGGAGCGCGAGGTAACTGCCGAGCACGATGTGCTGGCCGAGCGTGGAGCGCACGGACATGTCGGCCACCGACGGGTCCCAGGCGATCGGCAGCAGGTCCCATCCGAGCGCTTGCCCGAGACCGAGCAGACACACGGGAACGCTCCCGAGGAGCGCCGCGTCGACGAGGGCGCGCGGAGCGCCGCGGCTCCGACACGCGCTCTGGACGAGGAAGAAGAGCCCGATCGCGGCGCCGGTCGCGAACAATCCCATGCCCCGGCCGAAGTTGCCGAAGAGGCTCAGCGCGGGCGCGACGGATCCGATCGTGGTGACCACCCACCACGCGAGCGACGCGACCGCGAGGAACCATAGGGCGCGGCTCGCGCGATCGGGCGCGGGCGGCGGGAGGATCCGGACGTCGCGCGCCTCGAGGAGCCGCGCCAGCGCCGTGGCGACGACGAGGATCGGCAACGCCCACGCCTTCGGATCGTCGTACGGGCCGGCGGCCCCTGGAAGCACGACCGCCGGCGTCGCCATCACGACCGCGTGGAGTCCGATCGCGGCGATCGAGCGCGGCTCGACCGGCGCCGTGTCGCGGGGCGATCGCCCGGGCGACGCCGGACGCGATGCTCCCTGCTTCGTCCGAGCGCGCGCTCGGCTCACCGCCGTGGGGCTAGTAGGCGCCGTCGCCCCGGAGGACGACCGGAATCGTGCGCAGCAGGATGCGCAGGTCGAGCCCGGGCGACCAGTGGTCGACGTAGGCGAGGTCGAGCTGCATCCAGCCGTCGAAGTCCACGGTGTTGCGCCCGCTCACCTGCCACAACCCCGTCATGCCGGGACGCATGGCCAGGCGCCGCCGCTGCGCGCCCTTGACGCGGTTCGCCTCGTAGACGGGCAACGGCCGCGGCCCGACCAGGCTCATCTCGCCCTTGAGGACGTTCACGAGCTGCGGCAGCTCGTCGAGGCTCGTCCGCCGCAGCAGGCGGCCGACGGGCGTGAGGCGCGGATCGTCGGCGATCTTGAACACGGGGCCGCCCATCTCGTTCAGATGGGCGACGTCGGCCTGCATCGCCGCGGCGCCCTGGACCATCGTGCGGAACTTGTACATCTTGAACCGGCGCCCGTGAAAGCCCGCGCGGTCCTGGCGGAAGAGGACGGAACCGCGCGACGTGACCCTGATCACGAGGAAGATCGCGACGAGCAGCGGCGAGAGCAGGACGCACAGCGCGAGCGCCGCCGCGACGTCCAGGACGCGCTTCGCCGCCAGCACGCCCTGATGGGGAAGCGTGGGCGAGAAGCCGTAGAACGGGAGGCCGAACAGCTCCTCGACGAACGCGTGCGCGTGCGCGGGCCGGTAGAGCTCGATGAGCACCCGCGTGTCCACCCCGAGGCTCTCGCAGGTCTCGAGCGCGTCCGTGACGGCGTCGAGGCGCTCGGGCGGCACCGCGAAGAACACCTCGTCCACCACGAGCTCGCCCTGCAGGAGATCGGGCAGGTCGCCGAGCGTGCCGATCACGGGCGTGCCGTGGAGATCCGGGGTCGGGTCCGACGGGTCCAGGCTCAGCACCCCGCGCACGAGCCAGCCCGCTTCGGGATAGCGCTTGAGGGCAGCCACCACGCCGCGCGCGCGCGCGCTCGTGCCGACCACCAGCGCCACGCGCGACCATCGGTCCCCGCGCCCGACACGCCGAAGCCACGCGAGCACGAGACCGCGCTCGACCCAGAGCCCGGCCCCGCTGGTGAGGGCGAACAGGGCCAGGATGGACCGATTGACCTCCTCCGCCTTCGCGAGGAAGAGCACGGCGGTCAGCGCGATCAACCCGACCGCGCTCGTCCGGATGATCAGCCAGAGCCGCGAGTGGGCGGTCCAGCGGACGCCGTACGCGCCGAGCAGCGCGAGCAGGCCGACCCACATCGGCAGGATCAGCCCGAGCAGCCAGAGGTAATACGTGAGCGGTGCGGCGGCGCGGCCGATCGGCTCGTCGAGCGCCACGCGCAGGACGTAGGCGGCGAGGAAGGCGCCGAGGAGCACGACCACGTCGGCCGCGAGCAGCCGGAGGACCCACGCGAGCCGGCGCTTGCCCAGCATCAGCGGCGCCGAGCCACGAGGTCGCGGAAGAGCGCCTCGTACGCGTCGGTCACGTGGTCCCACGAGTACTGGGCGCGGACGCGCTCGAGCCCCCGCCGCCCGAGCGCCGCGGCCAGCAGCGGGTCCTTGAGCAGGCGCTCGAGGACGGCCGCCAGGCTCGGCGCGCCGATCTCGCCGTCGTAGGAGAGGCCGGCCTCCCCCATCGTCTCGAGGTTCTCGGGCGTGTCGTTCACGACGACCGGGATCCCGGCGGCCATCGCCTCGAGCAGCGCCGGGTGCGTGCCGCCCACCTCCGACGTCTCGACGAAGCCGTACGCGTTCGAGAGCAGCTCGCGGTATCCGTCGCCGAAGACGTAGCCGGTGAAGATCACGCGAGGATCGGACGTGGCGCAGAGCGAGCGGATGTAGGCCTCCGCGTACGGCGCATCGCCCACGATCACGCAGGCGAGGTCCGTCGACAGCGTCCGCCACGCCTCGACCAGCTGATGCGCGCAGTTCTCCGGCACGAGGCGGCCCACGAACAGCACGTAGCGCCCGGGCGCGAGCCCATGGCGCGCGAGCGTCGGCCCCGGCGCGGCCGCCACCGGCTCGGCGCCGTAGGCGATGTACGCCGAGTCCGCCGCGTACGTCTCGCGGTAGTACTGCTGCACGCGGCGCGAGTCGGTGACGATGCGCTGGGCGGCGCGCGCGGCCCAGCGCTCCGACGTCCGGATGAACCAGCGCGCGAACCGCCCCCACTTCTTCCGCTTCCAGTCGAGGCCGTCGACGTTCAGCGCCACGCGCTGGCCGGCCAGTCGCGGAATCCAGCACACCGGGCTGTTGCCCACGTTGAAGTAGAGCGCCACGTCGTAGCCCTGAACGAGCGCGTGCAGCGACGAGAGCGCGCTGTGGACGATCGTGTCGAGGTGCTTCGAGCGAATCGTGGGCAGCTTGACGAGGCGCATCCCCCGATAGGACGGGCCCGCGTCGCTGACGTGCGGGACGCGGCAGTACACGGTGACGGCGTGGCCGCGGGTCGCGAGCCGGGCCCCCAGCTCCTCGGCGCAGGTTTCGAAGCCGCTGTAGCGCGCGGGCACGCCCCGGGTCCCCAAGAGGGCGATGCGCAGAGGAGTCCGCGCTCCTGGCATGCGGCCCTTCATCACACGAGGACACTATCACGGTTCCCGCGGAACGAGGTCCACGTCCGTGCACGCGCCGCCATTGACACGCCCCGGCGGCTGCCCGTAGCATGCCCGCTGGATGTCCTCCGTCGCCGTGCCGCCGCTCTCGCCGGCTCCCGCGCAGGCGAGATGGAAACCCGTCGCTCTCTTCGTCGTGATCGCATCGAGCGCCTGCACGGCGCCCCTCTTCGACCTCATGGACGTCACGTTCACCGGCGATCGCCTGCTCGGGCTCCTGGCGCTCGGCGTCGCGGCGTTCGGCGTGTGGCGTCGGGAGCTTCACTGGACGCCGATCCACACGGCGCTCGCCGTGTTCACGGCGATCCAGATCGTCACCTCGCTCCTCGCCAGTCGCGACTGGCCGGCGGGGCCGAAGTTCTCGTCGGTGTATCTGCTCGGCTGGGCGTGCTTCGCGCTGGTCGCCGCCTGGGCCGGCGGTGCGGGAGGACCGTGGGGCGCGGGCCGCCTGTGGATCGGGATCGGCGCCGTGCTCGGTGTCGCCGGATCGGCGCTCGCTGTCGTCGCCAACTACTGGCAAGTGCAACTGTGGGGCGTCGGCCAGGCGGAGTGGCTGATCGAGTCACGAGACGAGAAGCTCATCCTGTTCGCCACGAAGTTCACGTTCGACGAGTGGAACCTCTACAGCAGCTTCCTGCTCGTCGCGTTCGCGCTCGGCCTCTGGTGGTGGTCCGCCGCTCGGGATCCACGGGCACGGCGCCGGGGATTCCTCGCGGTCGCCGCCATCGCCTTCGGCCTCGTCTTCGGCATGACGCGCGCGGCGTGGGTCGGCATGGCGCTCCTCCTCGCCTTCTGGCTCTGGTCGCGACGTCCCGGCTGGCGGGCCGCGGCGGCGATCGCCGCCGCCGTCGTGCTCGCGTTCTCGGTGCAAGCCCTGGCGGTCGGCGAGGCCCCGTTGTACTGGCGCGTGGTCCGGCCGCTCGAGCGGGGCAAGGACAAGAACATCGCCGTGCGCGGGCGGATCAACGACGCGACGATCACGTCGTGGATGGGGTTCGCCCCGCCCTGCAATCAGCCCGGTGGCCTCGTCGACCCGGTCGAGGAGGTCGACGACGCACCAAGGCCTCGGACGCCGGGAGACGCCACGGCGACGACCGGCGTGGCGAGCGCGCCAGCGGCGAGGCCCGAAGACGCCGGCGCGGGCGCGCCCGGCGTCGCCGCGCCACCCACCGCATCACCCCCGGCCCCGGCGAGAGCCGACACCGGTTCGGTCGCTCGATGGGCCTCGCCCCTGCTCGGGAGGGGCGCCGGCTCGACCAACTCGCTCAAGATCCTCCTTCGCAATGCCCAGGGAATCGTGAAGCCCTGGAACGGCAATCTCGTGCTGTTCGTCCTCCACGATTCGGGGATCGTCGGCCTGACGAGCCTCGCGGCGCTCGTCGTCGTCGTGGGCGCGGCTGGCCGGCGCGCGCTCCGCCGCGCCGCCGATGCCGAGGCGCGCGGCCTGCTCGTCGCGTTGCTCGGCGCCGGCGTGGCCCTGCTCTGGGCCTACCAGTTCACGCACGGCATGTGGATCATGTACACGTACGTGTACCTGGGCGTGCTCACGGCGGCCATCGACTCGATCTCCCCGCGCGACGGGCCCCCGGTCGCCTGAGCCGCGTCGATGAGCGTGGCGCCGCCGCCGTCCCTCGCTGCGTCCTTCACGCTGACGGCCGGCCTCTTGATCTCGGCAGCGCTCGGCGTCGCCTTCCACCTGCTGGCCGCGCGCAGCCTCGAGCCAGCGGGCTACGGCGCGTTCGCCGCCGCGCTGACCTACGCGACGCTCTGGTCGATCGTCATGGAGGCCGGCATCAGCGTCGCCTTCACGCGCGAGGCCGCGGCGGACCGCGCCCGGCTCGGCTGGCTGCCCCGGCTCGTGCGGTGGAAGATCGGGCTGGGGGTCGCCGGCGGCGCGGGCGCCGTCGCGTCCGGCCTGCTCCTCGGGGCGGGCCGCGACGTCGCGTGGCTGATCGGGATCCTCGCGCTCGGCATGGTGGGCGCGAGCGGCCTGCGCCTGGCGTTCGCGGTGTTTCGCGTCGCCGGCGCGTTCCGGCGCGAGGCGATCGTGTCGTCCGTGCAGAAGGTCGCGCTCGTGCTGTTCGCCGCGGGCGCGATCGCGCTCCACGCCGGGACGACCGGCGTGGCCGTCGCGATGCTCCTGAGCTACTGGATCGCGGCGGCGATGGCGCTCAGCCGGGCGCGCGCGGACGTCGCCGGTTCGCCCCCCGGCGCGCCCCCTCGGGGATTCCTCCTGCGTGTCTGCGTCCCGCTGTTCGCCGTCGAGCTCTTGACCGGCGTGTACTTCAAGGTCGATCAGGTCATCCTGCTCGGCCTCAAGGGCGCGGAGGAGACGGGGCTCTACGCGGCGGCCTACCGCGTGATCGAGGCCTTGCTCCTCGCGGTCGCCGGCTCGATGGGCGTGCTGTTCCTGCGCCTGGCCTCGGCGCGCGACGACGCCGACACGTTCGGGGCGCACGTGCGGCGCGCCTGGCTCGGCCTCTGGCTCGCCGGCCTCGGACTGGCCGTCAACGGCTGGCTGTGGGCGGCCGATCTCCTCTCGCTCGTGCTCGGGGCCGCCTACGTGCCGGCGCAGGCGCCGCTCGCGATCCTCCTCGGCGCGGTGCCGCTCGCGTACGTGAACTATCTCCTCACGCAGTCGCTCATCGCGCGGGGGCGCGAGCGCTTCTACGCCGCGGGCACGGCAGTCTGCGCGGCGGTCAACGTGGGGCTCAACCTCGTGCTGATCCCCGAGGCGGGCGCGATCGGCGCCGCGTGGGCGAGCGTCGCGACCGAGGCCACGCTGTCCGCGATCTGCCTCGTCGGTCTCGGTCGGGTCGTCCGATCGATCCCGCTCGCCCCGACGCTGATCGCGGCCGCGGTGGCGGCGCTCGCCGTCTGGGCGGGCTGGAGCCTCCTCGCCGAGCGCCCGCAGAGCGCGGCGATCCTCGGCGCGGTGGTGTCGCTCGGTCTCTGGGAGACCCTGTCGCCCTGGCCGCTCAGGCAACTCGCCGCCCGCGCGGCCGGCCGCCGTCCAGATAGTTTGTGGCGGAGCGGATTGCAGTGAGAATCGGCGTCGACGTGACCATGCTCCAGATTCGCCAGGGACGACACGGCACGGGGTCGTACCTCCGCGGGCTGATCCACGGGCTGTCTCGCCGTCCGCCCGCGCACGACTACGTCCTCGTCGCGTGGGACGCGCCGGGCCCCGACCTGCCGCCGCTGCCGGCCCACATCCGGATCGCGAGGCTCGCCGTGGCGGCGCCGGGGCGCGGGCGGGCGCTGATCTCGCATCAGCTCGCGCTGCCGCGCCTCGTGCGCCGGCTCGGGTTCGACGTCCTTCACGTTCCCGGCGTGGCCGTGACCGCCTCGATGCCCGCGCTGCCGTTCGCGCCCGGCGCGCCGGTCGTCGTCACGGTGCACGACCTGATCCCCCTGCTGTTTCCCGACGCCGTCCTGCCTCGCTGGCGCCACCGCCTGTTCTACCGCCTGACGCTCCGGGCGAGTGTCCGGGCCCGGCGCCTGCTCTGCGATTCCGAGGCCACGCGGCGCGATCTGATCGAGCGCTTGAGTGTGGCGCCCGCCCGGCTCTCCGTGGCGCCGCTCGCCGCCGACCCGCTCTTCACGACGTCGCCCGGCGCCGCCGACGACGCGCGGGCGAACGATCTGCCCGCCGACTTCGTGCTCCACGTCGGCGGCCCCGCGCCCACCAAGAACCTCGGCGGGCTCTTGGCCGCCATGGGCGCGCTGTGGGACGACGGGCGCGTCCAGAGCCACCTGATCTCGGTCTCGTCGCTCCCGTTCGACCCGATCGCGCTCTGCCCCGCGGCGGCCCGCCACCGCGACCGGATCCACGCGCTCGAGGACGTGTCGCCCCGATTTCTCCACTGGCTCTATCAGCGCGCGCAGTGCGTCGCCGTCCCCTCGCTCTACGAAGGCTTCGGGCTTCCGGTGCTCGAGGCGATGGCCTCGGGCTGCCCCGTCGTCGCGGCGCGCGTCGCGTCGCTGCCGGAGGTCGGCGGCGATGCCGCCGTCTACGCCGAGCCCGGAGACCCCGCCTCGCTCGCGGTCGCGCTCGCCGACCTCGTGGGGGACGAACGGCGCCGCACGGCCGCGCGCGCCGCCGGCGTCGCTCGCGCCGCCGCCTTCACGTGGGACCGCACGGCGGCGGCGACCGTGGCGGCGTACGAGATCGCGGGGCTGCGCCCATGAGGATCGGCATCGACGCGAGCCTGGCGGCCCTCCGGGGCACCGGGACCGGCCGCTACGCGGCGCTGCTCGTCGAGCGCCTGCTCGCCCTCGACGGCGACGACGAGTTCGTGCTGTACTTCCGCGCCAACGACCAGACCGACAACCCGCTCTTCCGCCTGCGCGGCCCGCGCGTCACCGCGACGGTGACCGACGCGCCGCTCACGCTCATGCGGATTCACGCGAACCTGCCGTGGCGCCTGGCGCGCGACCGGGTCGACCTGTACCACTCGCTCGGCTTCTTCCTGCCCTGGCTCTGGCGCGGGCGGACGGTCGTGTCCATTCACGACATCCATCCCGTCATCCAGTCCCAGTACTGGGGCGGCCAGGGCACGCGGGCGGCGCACCTCATGCTCCGCTCGCACATTCCGCTCGCGATTCGACAGGCCCGGCGCATCGTGACGCCGTCCGACTACGTGAAGCGCACGCTGCGCGAGGAATACGGCGTCCCACCCGAGAAGATCGTGGTCGCGCCGAACGGGACCGACCCGTTCTTCCTGGAGCCGCCCGCGCCGGACGCGCTCGCGGCCGCGAGCGCGCGCATGGGCGCCGACCGATTCCTGCTCTACGTCGGCGCGCTCGCCCCCCACAAGAACGTGGCCGGGCTCGTCCGCGCCTTCGCCCGACTTCCCCTCGGGGGAGCGGAACGTCTCCGGCTGGCGCTGGTCGGCGCGTCGGTCGGCCGCTATCAGGACGAGGTGCTCGTGCCGCTCATCCGCGAGCTGGGCCTGGGCGACCGGGTCGTGCTCACCGGCTACGTCGACGACGAGCGCCTGCGCGCCCTCTACCATTGCGCGACCGCCCTCGTCCTGCCGTCGTTCGGCGAGGGCTTCGGTCTGCCCGTGCTCGAGGCCATGGCGTGCGGCACCGCGGTCGTGACCTCGCGGGTCACCGCCCTGCCGGAGGCCGCCGGCGACGCCGCGCTCTACGTCGATCCGACGAAGCCCGACGACATCGCGGCCGCGATGGCCTGCCTGCTCGAGGACGAGACCCGGCGCCAGGACTTGATCAAGCGAGGGCGCGCGCGCGCCCTCACGTTCACCTGGGACCGGAGCGCCGCCCAGGTCCTGCGCGCCTACCGCGAAGCCACCGCGCCGTAGACCTCGAGGGTCCGCCGCGCGGTCTCCGCCCACGAGTAGCGGCGGCTCCGCTCGAGACCGCGGCGCCCGATGTCGCGCGCGAGGTCGGCGTCGCCGAGGACGCGCGCCACCGCCGACGCGATCTGATCCACGCTCTCGGCGTCGACCAGCAGCCCGGCGTCGCCGATCAGCTCGGGCAACGCGGCGCGGTTCGAGCTGACCACGGGCGTCCCACAGGCCATGGCCTCGATCACCGGGAGCCCGAAGCCCTCGAAGAGCGAGGGGTACACGAAGCACGCCGCCCCGGCATAGAACGCGGGAAGGTCCGCGTCCGGAATCAGCCCGGCGAAGCGAACGCTCGCGCCGTCGGCCGCGAGCTTCGCCCGGTGCAGCACGTCCTCGACGCCGTAGTCGGGCTTGCCCCCGATGACGAGGGGCGCGCCGGTCACGCCGTCCGCCCGCAGCCGCCCGTAGGCGCGCAGCAGCCGCTCCAGGTTCTTGCGCCGGTTGAGCCGCCCGAGCGCGAACAGAAAGCCGGGCTCGAGTCCGTGCCGGCCCAGCACGGCCCTGGTCTCGAGCGCGGAGCGCGGATGAAAGCGCGCGGCCGCGCCCAGCGGGATGACCGTCACCTTGCCGGCCGCCGCGCGATAGCGGCCCTCGATGTCGCGGCGGCAGAACTCCGAGCACGTCACCACGCGCGAGGCGCCCCGGATGCTGCGCGGCACCAGGACGGCCAGCGCCAGGCGCAGCCCGGCGGGAAACGACTCCGGGACGTGCAGGAAGCCGAGGTCGTGCACCGTGACCACGAGCGGGCGCCGCCAGCCGAGGGGCGCGGCGTACTGCACGTGCAGGCAATCCACGCGCGCGCGCCGCGCCGCGCGCGTGAGCGTGGCCGCGAGGCGCAGCGCGCCCCCGCCCTGCCGGACCGCGATGGCCCGCGAGCGGCCTCGCGCCGGCAGCGTGCCGTAGAAGGCATGCGCGGGATTGCCCGCGAGCAGCGCGAAGGCCGCGTCGCCGGGCAGCGCGTAGAGGGCCGTGAGCAGGTTGCGCGTGTAGGTCGCGTTGCCCTCGCCGTCGGCCTCGGCGCTGTGCGAATCGACGCCCACCCAGAGCGAATCTCGTTCCACGGCGGCCTCAGGGCGCGCGCGGGACCGCGAGACCGAGATCGCCGGGCACGAGGTCCCGGTGCGGAGCTCGCGCGCCGCTGAACACCCGGCGGACGGCGTCGAGATAGGCGAAGCCCCACTCCCGGTGCGGCTCGATGGCCGCGCCCTCGCCGAACTCGTTCCACGCCTCGATCAGGACCACCTTGCGGCCGCCGGCCAGCGGGTACCGGTCGGTGAACGCGCGGGCGCGCCTCAACATGTCCTCGAACTGTCGGGGGTCGCGACCCGTCCGCACCAGCGCCGTGTCGCCGTGCCAGGGCCGTGAGTCCCACCCGGGCTCGGTGACCGGCGCGTAGTCGATGAGACGCTCGGTGGCGATCGTGTACCAGATCTCCTCGTAGCCACGGACCACGTCGGCGTAGGGTGCGGACCGAGCGCCCTCGTCGGCCATGCCGGCGCGCGGGTAGTTGTAGCCGGTCGCCGCGTCGTAGCCCTCGTGCGCGAGCGCGAGGAGTCCCGCGCGGTGTTCTCGCGTGGCCCCCATGAGGTAGAGACCGGGCAGCCCCGCCGCCGTCGCGCGCTCGCGCATCCTCGCGAAGGCCGCGCGCACGCCGTCGCTGCCGAGGTCCTGCCGGAGCCTCCGCGGCGAGAACACGATCACCACGGGCTTGCCGTCGAACGCGAGGTACGCCGGATGGCGGAAGTAGCGGTCGATCCAGAAATCGGTCAGCGTCAGGAGATCCGCCTCGGAGGACGAACCCGGCGGATTGTGATTGGCCCAGAGCAGGCAGAACTTGATCGACGAGCGCCAGTGCGCCCGGAAGAAGCCGTCGTGCAGCGCGTGCTCGAGCTGGCGCCGACCGCGGTCCCAGTACCAGTCGAAGGCGAAGAAGCTCACGCCATGCTCGACGGCCCACCTGATGTGCCAGTCCATGACCGCGGGATCGCCCTCCCGATAGTAGCCGAGCGCCGGCATGCGCTCGGGGAAGCCGTCGAGGACCTTCCACTTCTCGAGCGTGGGCCAGCCCGGGAAGTAGTAGGCGCCGACCAGGTAGGGCGCGGTGGAGACGGGGCGCGGAGGCGGGACGTCCGCGGCGCCGGCGGGCGGGGCCGCGGGCGCGCACCCGCTGGCCAGCGCGAGGATGGCGACCGTCGCGAGGAGCACGAGCGGCCGGTGAGCGATGACCGGCCTCACGATGCTGCCGAGGGCCGGAGGACCAAGGCCAGGCGAATCACGGGCCGAGCACGATGGACTGGATGTCCGACGCGAGGAAGTCTTCGGGTGGGAAGCGCGCCGGCCGCGGGCTCCGGCGCTTCACGAGGGCGGCGAACACCTGGTACGTCCCCGGTGGAACGGTACTCGGCACCGTGAAGTCGAGGAAGGTCTCGGCGCTCAAGGCGAACCCCGGCGGGGCATCGAGCGCCCGCGGGTATGCGGCCGCGTCGGCGAGGCTGATCGCGTCGCTCAGCAAGCCCGATGGCCCGACGAACGCGGCGGACTGCCCGTCGGGCAGGACGATCCCCACGAAGAGATCGGCGGCGGCTCCGGCCTGCGGATTTCGAACATTGAGTCCGACCGCGAGCCGATCTCCCGGTCGAAAGCGCGTGCGGCGGAGCAGCACCTGGACCGCCGGAGGGCCGCTCGTCGCATCGCTGGAGAACGCGGGCACGGGCGCCGGCGTGAGCACCTGGACCGAGTCGTGGCTCCAGGACTCCCGGTAGTACCGCGCACCGATCGCGAGCCCCGTCGAGACGGCGCGGCCCTCCCGGACGATCGCGCAGGGATCGATGGCGCCACTCCCGAGGTAGGGCAGCCTCGCCGAGACGTTGCTGATCGCGACGGGCTGGATCGTTCCCCGCCATCCGCGATCGGCCAGGAGCGCCCACAGAAAATACTCGCGATCGTTGCCGCCGATGGCCAGCCCCACGTCGCGGCAGCCGCTCGACGCCACGACGCGCGCCGCGTCGACGTAGGCCTGGCCCGCGTGCCGCGCGCGTTGCGCGGCCCAGGGCTGACGAAGGACGGAGCGGCGACCGGACAGGGGACGATCCTGGTTCTGTGTCAGGAAGTACGCGGACGACGCCCCGAGCGCGAGGAGGACGACGGCGAGCACGGCCGGCCTGAGCCGCTCGAACACGACGCCGATCAGCGGCGCGCCGAGCACGAACAGCGGCAGGTGCAGCCGACTGTGCCAGGGCTGCCAGCGCACGACCAGACAGAACAGCAGGAAGGCGGCGACCAGACAGCCGGCAAAGACCATGAGCCGGCGGTCGTTCCGGCGGCTCCAGACCGCGCCGGCCAGGGCGGCGACCAGCAGGACGAGGTGCAGGCCATTCGCGGCCTCTTCCTCGCTCACGGCGATCGGCGCGACCCAGAATCGCGTCGTCGGCCACGTGCTCCGCGGGTCGTCGGGCGCGATGCCGATCACGATGTGGATGCCTTCGATCGCTCGCTCGACGGCCGCGTTGACGGCGCGAAACGGCGTGCCGAGGTGCAGCCCGGCGTTGCGGAGCGCATTGGACGCGAGGATGCTCGGCCAGAACGCGTCATTCACGTAGCGGAAGCTGCCTTCGGCTCCGGGCCCGAGCGGCGCGCCGAAGAGGGCCAGGTTTCGCGCGTAGTGCGGCAGGTTCAGGAGCAGCGCACAGCAGACGATCGCGGCCCCCTGCGCGAGCTTCCTCGACGTCGGCCGGACCCGCCCGGCGAGCACGAATGCCACGACGAACGGCGCCGCCAGGACGTAGAGGGTGCCCTTGGTCAAGAGCGCGAGACCGAGACTCGCCCCCGCGGCGAGCACGGGCACGACGCCCGGCCGGTGCTCGAGGGCGAGCAGCGCGCTCACGAGGCAGACGAGCCACAGCGCGCTCACGTAGTCGTTCTGGGTCGTCGCGGCCTGAAGGATCCCCATCGGGATCGTGGCGCACGCGAAGGCGCTCACGAGCTGTCCGCGCCGGCCGGCGCCGAGCTGGCGCGCGATCAGGCTGACGCCCACCACACTCGCGAGCATGCTGAGCCACTGGACCACGTTCACGAGGCGGTCGCCGCGGGCGAGGAGGAACAGATGCAGCGCGGCGTACTCGGCCCAGGGCGGCTGGTAGAGCTGTCGCACGACGTGCGTCGGGTAGAAGTCCACCGAGCCGTGCTGCGCCCAGTGCGCGACGCGAGCGAGATGGTAGGTCATCGAGTCGTAGGTGATCGGGGCCGCGCACAGCGCGATCACGCCGGTCACCACGACCACGACGCCGACCCAGCGGAGCATCGCGAGCTCGAGCCCCGTCCGCGGCCACGGCGCGCTCGTCAGCCCCCGGGCGCTCCCGCTGCGCCAGCGGCGCGCCGCGAGCGCCAGCGCGGCCACGAGCACGACCGCCCAGATCGCGCCGACCCAGCCGGGCGTCAGTGCGCCGAGGCGTCCGAGCAACTCAGTGACCGCGGCGACGAAGACGCCGCCCGCGACCGCACCGTGGAGCACGGCGACGCGGACGTCCGCCTCGAGGGCGGGGCGAGTCACGACGTCGCGTCCTACGAGGGTGGTCTCGGCCCGCTCGACGTCCAGCACCCGACGTTGGTCCCGTTCAGCGCGCCGGGCCGGCGCAGGTGTCGAGCCAGGCCAGGGCCACGGTTCGCGTGTATTCGACGACGCGCTCCGGGCGCAGGTGCCAGAAGTCGGGCAGGTCGTCGTCCGAGTACGTGAAGGCGGGCCGCACGACGCACGTCCCCCATTCGCGCGCCTGGCTGGTGAAGATCTCCGCGTCCCGCCGGCGCACCTCGGTCCGGTAGCCCTTCATGAACACCTCGCTCAGCGGCGGCTCGAAGAACACGACGCGGCCTCCGACCCTCTTGACCAGGTGCGCGAGAGCCTCGGGAATCGTCCCGCGCCATCCGCCCACCGGCACCTGGTAGGCCGACATCTGCTCGCCCAGATCCCGGGCCAGTCCTCGCGCCACGGCGAGCGCCTGGGAATCGGCGCGGATCGACGTGAGCATCGGCCCATGCAGGTCGTCGCCGAGCGCGCGCGGAGGGGCGAAGATCGGGCGCTGGCCGCGCGCGAGGGTCGGCAGGATGGCCTCGAGCCACTGCTCGCGCACGCGCTCGCGGCGGTTGAACAGCGCCGAGCGCCGCAGCAGCACGCGCACCGTCAGGTGCAATCGCGTCTCGATGGCGAGGCCCGACCATCGCCAGAAGCGCGGCAGGTCGGTGACCCGGAGGAGATCCACCAGGAGCCAGGGCGGGGCGTCCATGGCCCACGGCGTCGTCTCCCACCGCGTGTCGAACGCGTATCCCCCCGGCGCCTCCGCGAAGACCGTGACGCCCTTGAGCGCGTCGGGATGCGCGTCGAGCAGGTTGCGGATCCCCAGGTAGTGCCGCGGGTCCGTGGGCACCAGCAGCGGGAGGACGACCCATTGCGCGCGCCACCACCACCAGAGAAGCGATCCGCGTCCCTGCATGCCTCGCTCAGAACTGGAAATAGATGAACGACCGCGTGCCCGGCGGCGAGAACACGACGATCGCCACGAGCAGCGCCCCGCACGCCACGGGGCCGAGTCCCCAGCGCCAGCCCGGGCTCCGCCTGGGGTCGACGGCGTTCCGCACCCACGCTTCGACGAGCCAGAGCAGCGACACCACCGCGACGAGCGTGCTCATCGGGGTGATCGGCACGGCGAAACCGCCCGCCCCGGTCAGCAGCGCCCGCGTGAAGCTCGCGATCTGCGCGAAGCTCGTCGCCCGGAAGAGCAGCCAACCGTAGCACACGAGGTGGAACATCACGACCTGCGACGCGAGCCGCGTCGACACGCCGTCGACGCGCGCGGCGACCGAGACCGGGACCAGCCATCGGTGTCCGACGAGCAGCAATCCGTGAAACAGCCCCCAGAGGACGACGTTCCAGGCCGCCCCGTGCCAGAGGCCGCCCAGCAGCATCGTCAGCATGAGGTTCCGGTACGTCATGAGCGTCCCGTGGCGGTTGCCGCCCAGCGGGATGTACAGGTAGTCGCGGAGCCACGTCGAGAGGCTGATGTGCCAGCGGCGCCAGAAATCGGACGGGTTCACGGCGAGGTACGGCGGCACTCACCGCATCGAGCCGCGCGCTGGTGGCCAAGGAGCACGCGGCCTGCGTCGTCGTGGCGGATCCACCTGACGAACGGGGAATCAGGCGATTGATGGTGCGCGTCCCCGATCGATGATGCTCCGCACCGATCGTGATCGCCCGCTACGGAGCGCGCAGCACGTAGACGCCCGCCGCCGAGCGCGGGCGGGGATAGTGGGCGACGATCTCGAGCCCGTGCGAGGCGGCCAGCACCTGCCGCACGCGTCGCCCGGGCGGCTCGGCGTCGCGGTCATCGTCCACGATGACGTACAGCGGGCCAGCGTGCGCGGCCGGCACGGCGTCGTCCGGACGATGCACGCCGAGCGAGCGCACGCCGGGAGGGAGCGGCTTGTCGAAGTGAAGCGAGATCCGGCGCTGCGGATCCACGACGTAGACCACCGCGGAGTCCGGCGTCGCACTTCCGGAGATGGCCCTCGCGGCGTCCCGATATCCGTGGCCGGACGGCCAGCAGAACTCGTACTGGCAGCCGTCCAGGCCGGAGAGCGCGGCGGTGCTGCGGTCGTGCACGACGTGCGCGGAGCGGGCGGCCAGTCCGAGCGCGATGGCTGCGCACAGCGCGGTGGCGACCGCTCCGGCCACCCAGCCCCGCCGGTGCGCCATCCTGATGATCTGGACCATCGCGATCGCCGCGAGCGTGCAGACGTAGGGAACGGCCGGCAGGTAGTAGCGCGAGGGCGCGAAGCGGCTCAGCAACAGCCACGGCGCACTCCAGAGGACGATCGCGGTCGCGACGACGATGGCGGATCGCATCGCGCGCCACGCACGACCAGGCCCAGCATCGCGAGCGGTGCCAGGCCGAAGGGAAAGTACGTCGCCAGCGCATCGCCAAGCTCGAAGACATTGGGCCAGAACGAGCCCAGCAGGTCGAGGAGGTGGTGGTTCTGGTCGCTCAGGCCCCGCCCGAGCGGGCTCGCCATGAGGGCGACGTAGCTGGCGACGGGCCCGCTCATCATCACGGCAGCGAGGCCGGCGCGACGCCGATCCCGAATGCTCGCCGCGAGGAAGAGCGCCGGTGGCATCGCGGCGGTGAGAACCGCCGGGACCTTGAACTGCACGGCCAGCGCCCCGAGCAGCGCCGAGGCCACGGCCAGCGGGGTACAGCGCGCATCGACGGCGGCCCAGCCGACGACCACCGCGCCAAGGACGGCGGCGCACATCAGGCCGTCGAGCAGGGCCATCCGTTCGTGCAGGATCGCGACCGGCGACAGCGCGTAGAGTGTTGCGGCCAGCAGACCAACCGTCGAATCCGCAAGGCGCCGGCCCAGCGCGAACGTCAAGAGCGTCGTCGCGGTTCCCGCGACAGCCGACAGCAGTCGGCCCGAGGTCAACGGATCGATGGCGAGCAGAGTCGCCACCGTGCCCTGGATGACCGGGATCCACGGCGTCTTTTCGGGGAGTACGTCCCGGACTCTCGCGAGCGCCTCCCGCCATGGCGCGTCCATGACCTGAAACGCCGCCCACGTGTAGCCGTCTTCGTCGATGAAGACCGGCCACCGGCCGGGGTCGAAGAACCGAAACAGGCCCGCGACGACGGCGACGAGGGCCAGCGCCATCCCGATCGGCGACGCGATCAGAGCTGGTATCCGGCCTTCACGGCGTCGTTCCGGAACATCTTCACGGTGTCGAGCGAGTACTCGTGCAGGTCGCGGCCCACCAATTCGAGCTTGCCCAGGATGTCGTTGGTCGCGGTGATGATGTGGCACCCGACCGCGTCGGCCTGGAACACGTTCAACAGCTCGCGCGGACTCGCCCAGATCAGCTCGATGTCGGGATAGGGCCGCAGCAGCTCGACGGCCGCCGCCATCAGCGGCATCGGATCGCGTCCGGTGTCGGCGACGCGTCCCGCGAACACCGAGACGCACGCGGGGGCGCCGCCGGCCAGGGCCGCGCACACGTCGCGCACCTGGTCGAGCGCGAGCAGCGCGGTGACGTTCACCTTGACGCCGGCCTCCGTCAGCGCGCGGATCACCGGCGCCGAGGATTCGCCCCAGGTGTTCGTCACGGGGATCTTGACGTAGACGTTGTCTCCCCACGCCGCGATCTCGCGCGCCTGCGCGAGCATCTCGCCGAAGTCGTCGGAGAACACCTCGAGCGAGATCGGCCGGTCGGGGATCGCGCGCAGGATGTCCTGGGCGAACTCCCGGTAGTCCCCCACGCCCGCCTTTCGCATCAGCGTCGGGTTGGTGGTGAAGCCCTTGATCAGGGGATTCCGATACATGGCCAGCATGCCCGCCTTGTCGGCGCCGTCGGCGAACACCTTCACGCGCAGAGCGGAGACCGGCTTCATGCGGTGTGTCCTCCTCGACCAGCGTGGGTGAGGATCCATTCCGCGGCTTCCGCCAGCGAGCGGACCGTGCGGTCCGGCGGACGCTCCGCGAGCGTCGACTCCGCGTAGCCGCGGTCGATCAGGACGGCCGCGCAACCCGCGCGCCGGCCCGCCTCGACGTCCTTCCACCGATCGCCGACCATGACGCTCGCGCCCAGATCGATACCATGCGTGTCCGCGGCTTCGACGAGGAGACCTGGGCGCGGCTTCCGGCAGCGACAGCCATCCCTGTCGTCGTGGAAGCAGACGCGCACGTCGTCCAGCGGGAGCGCCGCCCGCATCGCGTCGTTGATCGAATCGACGACGTCGCGCCGCTGCGTCCCGCGCGCCACGTCGGGCTGGTTCGTCACGACGATCAGGAGCCACCCGGCGGCCTTGAGCGCTCGGAGCGCCGCGGGGGCGTCGGCGAAGATCTCGAGCTCCTCGCGTGTGCCCGGCGGGTGCGGCGTGCCGTTCCGCAGCACCACCTGGTTGAGCACGCCATCGCGGTCGAGGAACACCGCGCGGCGCCGCGCTTCCGTCACCGGACCGACTCCCACTTCGTCGCCCGGGCCTTGAGGCGCGGGTCGGTGACGAGGAGATGCCAGACGACCGCCTGGAACGCCTCGGTGTGGGGAGTCACGTGGTCCGGATTGATCGTGGGGATGATCACGCAGGCGTCCGCGACGCGGGCCGTGTAGCCGCCGTCGCGGCCGACGACGCCCGCGACCCGGGCGCCGACCTCCTTCGCGTACTGGAGGGCGGCCACCAGGTTCGGGCTGACGTTCTTCTCCGCGTTGCCGCCGCCCACCGAGAACACCAGCACGAGGTCGCTCGCGTTGAGCCGGCTCACCCGGAGCCACCCCTCGAACACGCTCGCCCAGCCGTCGTCGTTGGTGCGCGCGGTCAGCTCCGACACGTTGTCGGTCGGAGCATAGGCCTCGAGGCCGGCGATCTTCCGGAAGTCGTTCACGGCGTGCGACGCATTGGCCGCGCTCCCGCCGACCCCGAGGATGAACAGCCGCCCGCCCCGCTTGCGCGTGTCGGCGAGGAGGCCGGCGACGGCGTCGATGGCGGTGCGGTCGAGCCGCCGAACGACCTCTGCGGCCTCCGCGAGGTACTGCTCGACGAAGCTCATGTCGCGCGCTCCGGGCCCGACGGCGCCCGGGTCGCCAGGAAGCGGCGCGTGTCCTCGAGCCCCTCGAACGATCCGATCTCGTAGAAGCGCTGGTCGACCTCCAGGGCCGCCAGCTCGCCGCGCGAGAGCAGCGACTGGTAGAGCGCCGCCAGGTCGTGCGGCGAGTCGTCGGCGACGCCATCGAGGGCACGGGCGCTCAGCACTCCGAGACCGTAGTCCACGTGCCGCATCCGCGGCGTCGGGTGGGCCTTGTCGTACGCGAGGATGCGGTCGCCGTCCAGCTCGACGTTGCTCCTGTCCCACTGGTTCTCGTTGCGGAACACCGTCATGAGCGCGAGCGCCCCGCTCCGCTCGAATGCGCGCCCGATCGCGCGGTAGTCGCACGGCAGGTACGAATCGCCGTACAGGACGAAGAACGACGCGCCGAGGAGCGGCCGCGCGCGCCTGAGCGCGCCGGCGGTGCCGAGCAGCCGTGGGCCGTCGAAGGACCACTCGACACGGAGACCGAACCGCGACCCGTCGCCGACGTACTGTCGCGTCATCTCCCCGAGGTGCCCGGCGCAGACGACGACGCGCTCGGCGCCCTGGCACTTCAGCAGGCGGAGCTGATGGGCGATGAACGGCTCGCCGTTGACGTCGAGCAGCGCCTTCGGGACGGTCGCCGTGAGCGGCTGAAGCCGCGTCGCGAGACCGCCGGCGAGGATGGCCACCGGGGCCAAGGGCTCGCTCACGAGTGCGCCACGACCTTCGTGCCCTCGAAATCGAACCGGAAGCGCACTTCCTCGAGCCCGGCGTCTCGCATGGCCGCGCGCAGGCGCGGCTTGTCGTCGGCATAGAACATCAGGAACCCGCCGCCGCCGGCGCCGACCACCTTGCCCCCGTGCGCGCCGTTGGCGCGGGCCAGCGCGTACCACTGATCGATGTGGTCGTTGCTCATCCTGGCCGAGCGGCGCTTCTTGTGGACCCAGTGCGCGTGCATCAGCTCCGCGAACTGCGCGAGATTGCCCGACTCGAGCGCCTCGACGCTCTTCTGACCCAGCTCCTTCACGAAGTGCAGGTTCGCCGTCATGTCGGCGTCCGACTCCCGGCTCTTCACGTCTTGCTCGCGCAAGATGTCCGAGGCGGTTCGCGAGTAGCCGGTGAAGAAGAGCAGCAGGTTGTCCTCGAGATCGTGGAGCGTCTCGGTCGCGATCTTGAGCGGCCACGCCTCCACCTGGTCGTTCGGCAGGAAGCGAAAGCACGTGATGCCGCCGAACGCCGCGATGTACTGGTCCTGCTTGCCGACCGGCTCCTTGAGCAGGTCGATCTCGATGTGGCAGGCCTGCTCGGCCAGCTCTTGCGGATGCACGAGGTTCTTCTTCAGGGTGTGCAGCGCCTTCAGCAGCGCGGTGGTGAAGCTGCCCGACGAGCCGAGACCGGTGCCGGCCGGCATGTCGGCCATGCTCGTGATCTCGAGACGAGGCGCGCCGACGCCCGTCAGCCTGAGCGCCTCGCGGACGAGGGGGTGCTGCACGTCCTCCACCGACTTCACCCGCTCCATCCGCGAATACTTGAGGATGAGGTCCTCGACGAAGGTCCGGTGCAGCGTGATGTACACGTACTTGTCGATGGCCCCGGCGATCAGGAATCCGCCGTGCTCGCGGTAGTACGAGGGGAGGTCCGTGCCGCCGCCCCCGAGCGAGATCCGCAGCGGGCTGCGGGTGATGATCATGCCCGCGAGGCCTCGTAGACGCGCTGGACGACCGCGAGCGCCGCCTGCGCGTCGCGCAGGCTGGCGCCAGGCTGCCGGTTCAGGCGAATGTCCTCGGTGAATTCCGCGAACTCCGCGTCCCACGAAGTGTCGGCCATCGGGTACTCCCACATGGTGGTCTCGGGCGGCCCGAGCTCCGGCCGCATCCGGTAGTAGGCCAGGCGCTCCGTGCCATAGCTTCCGCCGAGGCCGGTCACCTCGAGCTTGCCGAGGCGCCCGAAGATCTCGAACGAGAACAGGTTCTTCCACTCCGTCCAGCTCGCGTGCAAGAACGCCACCTGGCGCGCGGCGGTCTCGAGGAGGAGGAACCCGTTGTCCTCGACGGGCATCTCCCAGAAGAACGTGCGCGCAAGCCCCTGCACGCGCTCGAAGTCGCCGAGGAACCAGCGCGCGAGATCGATCAGGTGAACGCCCTGATCGACCAGCTCGCCTCCGCCCGACAGCTCGGGCTGGGCCCGCCACTCCCGCTCATACCCCGGGCGGCCGCCGTGACCATAGCGCCCGCGCACGTAGACGAGATCGCCGACCGCGCCCTCGGCCACGAGCGCTTTCGCCTTCCGGAGCGCCGGGTGATGGCGATGGTTGAAGCCGACCCGCACCAGTACGCCGGCGCGCGCCGCCGCGGCGATGACCGGGTCGAGCTCGTCCGCACGTCGCGCCGCCGGCTTTTCCACGAGCACGTGCTTGCCCGCGGCGATCGCCGCGAGCGTGACCTCGGCGAGCCTGTCGTGCGGGGTTGCCACGATCACCACGTCCACGTCCGGCCGCTCGACGACCGCGCGCCAGTCGACGAGCGCCTGGGGCGCGCCAGGCGCGCTGCGTGCGAGCGCGTCCGCCCGCTCCCGCACGACGTCGGCGCACGCGACCAGCACCGAGTCGCCGAGGGCGCTCGCGCGCTTCTTGCCCACACCCCCACACCCGACGATGCCGACCTTCATCTCAGCCCCAGGTCTTGCCCCGGTCCCCGGGGACGATCCGCCGGAGCGTGTAGATATCCGACGACTGGATCTCGTCGCGGCGCGCGGGCAGCGTCTCCCAGGGATCCCACACCGCGCTCAGGAGCTTGCCCGTGATGCCGTCGCTCGCCCGGGAGGCGAGGAACACGCACAGGGCCGCGCCCACTTCCAGCGCGGTGCCGCCCTGGGCCTTCTGCTTCGTGGCCTGCTCGTAGAACTCGGCCCCGACTCGATCCGGTCCCGCCTCGAGCACCTCGTCGAGCATCCTCGTGTTCAGCGCGCCCGGGGCCACGGCGTTCACGTCGATTCCGGCGTCGCGGACCTCCTCGGCCAGCGTCTCGGCGAGCCGCACGACCGCCGCCTTCGAGGCGGCGTACGCGGACAGCCGCGGCAGCGGCTTGGTGGCGCCACCCCCGGAGAGGATCACGATCTTGCCGGACCGGCGACTCAGGAAGTGCGGCAGCGCGCTCCGGCAGGGAAGCGCCACGCCCATCAGGTTGACCTCGACGGCCTTCGACCACGCGCCCCAGTCCACCTCGTGGAGCGGTCCCATTGGCCCGTACACCCCCGCGTTGCACACGAGCACGTCGAGGCCGCCAAGCTCGGCGACGGTGGTCTCGACGAGACGCGCGACGTCGTCAGCGACGGAGACGTCGGCGGGCATTGCAGAGACACGGGAACGGTGGGCGAGCCGCGCCAGGTCCTCGCGAGCTCGCGCGAGGGCCTCGGCGCCGCGCGCGCAGAGCATCACGCTGGCCCCTTCGTTGACGAACGCCTGCGCCACGGCCAGCCCGAACCCCTGGCTTCCTCCCGTGACCAGCGCACGCCGCCCTTCGAGCTTCATGCGGCTCGTCCAACCGAGACGTAGCGAATGCGCTCGTCCGTGCCGAGCTGCTTCTGCAAGAAACGCCCCGCGTCGAGGATGAGGGGTCTCTCCATCCACTGGAGCACGTCGTCCGCGGAGATCGCGCTGAATTCCGGCCACTCGGTGGCGACGATGGCGGCGTCGGCCCCGCGCAGGGTCGCTTCGACCGACGGGCGGAGGTTGACGAAACGCCCCACCTCGGCGGGCAACGCCCGCACGCCCGGGTCGTAGGCGGCGACGCGCGCGCCGCGCTCGTTGAGCCACCGGGAGGTCGAGAGCGCCGTCGAGCCCCGCAACGTATCGGTGCCGGGCTTGTAGGTGAGCCCGAGGATGGCGATCGACCGGCCGCTGGGATCGCCGATCATCTCGACGAGGCGGCGACGAGGCCAGTCCTTGTGCGCCTCGTTGCTCTCGCGCACGGCCGCCATGATGTGGGCGGGCAACGTCTCCGCGCGCCCCATCTCGATCAGATACGACACGTCGCGCGCGAGGGTCCCGCCGGCAAACGCGGCGCCGGCGCGCAGATACGCGCGCGGGCCGATGCGCGGGTCGCTCTTGAGTCCGCGCTCGACCTCGAGCGCGTCGGCGCCGAGCCGCTCGCACAGCACGCCCAGCTCGTTCGCGAACGCCACCGACGTCGCCAGGAACGCGTTGAGCGCGTGCTTGGTCATCTCGGCCGACTCGACCGACATCCATTCGATCCGGTCCGTGAAAGGCTGCAACAAGCGTTCGACACGCGCCCGAGCGTTGGGCGAGTCCACGCCGACGACCACCCTGGCCGGCCGCGTGAACGCGTCGATGGCGCTGCCGAGACGCAGGTTCTCGGGCGAGTAGCCGAAGGACGCGGTGCCATCCGCTCGGACCTGTCGATAGCGTTCTGCGAGCCGGCGAGTGGAGCCGACCGCCAGCTGGGACGAGATCAGGACCAGGGAACCCTGCGCGACGAACGGAAGGATCGGCGCCGTGGCGTCGATGACGGCGCCGACGTCGGCGTGGTCGTGCTCGTCCATCGGCGTGTCGTAGGCGATCCACGTGACGTCCGAACCCGCCAGGTCGGCCGGACTCGAGGAGAAGGAGAGGCGGCCGGCCGCGACCGAGCGCCCCATCAGCTCGCCGAGCCCGGGCTCGGCGACGGGCAGCACACCTCGACGGAGCCCGGCAATCGTCTCGGCGTTGCCGTCGTACGCGACGACGTCGTGGCCGGCCGAGGCCAAGCACGCGGCCGTGACCGTGCCGAGGTGCCAGAGGCCCGCCACGCCCACCTTCATCCGCGACGCTCCAGGAGCCAGTCGTTCGCCTGGAGGTACTCGAGCGTGCGAATCACGCCCTGGCGGATGCGGAGCGACGGCTTCCACCCCAGCTCGCGGATGCGGGCGCAGTCGAGGAAGATGAACGGGGTGTCGCCGATCCAGCCCCGCGCGCCGCCCGCGTAGATCCGCTCGGGGGTCAGGCCGAGGTGCTGACAGATCCAGTCGATGGAATCGTTGACCTCGCAATACTCGTCCGCGCCAAGGTTGAAGACGTTGACCCGGTCCCGCGCCGTCTCGGTCGCGAGCAGCATGGCGTCGATGCAGTCGTGGACGTACAGATACGACTTCCGCTGCCGTCCGTCGCCGAGCACGTCGAGTCGCGCCGGGTGCTCGCGCAGCTGGCGGTAGAAGTCGAACACGTGGCCGTGCGTGTAGCGCTCGCCCAGGATCGAGACGAAGCGGAACACGTAGCCCTGGAACCCGAACCCCTCGCAATAGGCCTGGATCAAGCCCTCGGCGGCGAGCTTGGATGCTCCGTAGAGCGAGGTCTGGATCGGGAACGGCGCGCGCTCCGGCGTGGGGAGGACCTCGGGCTCTCCGTAGATCGACCCCGTGGACGAAAACGCGATGCGGCGAATGCCGTGCGCCCGCATCGCCTCGAGCACGTTGGCCGTCCCGATCGTGTTCTGCTCGAGGTCTCGCCGCGGATGCTCGGTGCCCCGGCGCACGTCGGCGTTGGCGGCCAGGTGAAAGACGAAGTCGGTCCCGCGCATCGCGCGCGTCAACGCGTCGCCGTCCAGGACGTCGCCGCGCACCAGCGTGAAGTGCGGCGACCGCATCGCCTCGGCCAGGAATTCCGGCTGGCCGGTCGACAGATTGTCGTAGCCGGTGACGTCGTGCCCCGCCTGGAGCAGGCGATCCACCAGGGTGCTCCCGATGAATCCGGCGCACCCCGTCACGAAGTACGCCGTCACGCGACGGGCTCCCGCGGTGTCCGCGTGCGCGCGGCCCGGGCCGTGTCGGACCGATCAGCGTCCCGGGCGACGATGCGGCGCCCCGGCAGCGTCTGCCCGCTCGGTGAGCGCTGTGCGATTCGAGTATCCGACGCCAGCAGATCGACTCTCATCGCTCCATCGATCATGGAGAGGACTCCGCGCGGCGTCAAGAGGCATGTCAGTCGCGGGCACCCGGTGATCAGCGGCCGGCGCTGTTGGACACGTCGCTCCCTCTGACGTCGATCCCCCTGCCGGAATCGTCCGCGCTGAACACCACCACGTCGCCGAAGGTGACGACCGTCACGCCCGCGTGCCCGTATCTCGCGCGCAGTGCCCCGCCGGGCTTGCAGTACCCGCAGACGACCGCGCACGGCGCGGCTCGGGTCCGCGCAAACCGGCGCGACGCGTTCGTGACGCCGATCACCCGCGTGAGACCGGTCGCTCCGGGATCGAGCAGGGCCAGCCACGGGTACTCGTATTGCGCGCCGGACTCGGCGGAGAGGTCGAGTCCGACGTCACGACAGCCGGACCGCTTCACGAAATCGACGGCCGCCCGGTAGTCGTCGGCGACGTGGCGACGATCCCCGAAGTAGAGCAGCGTCCGATCCCGCTCGAAGATGCTGGTGGCGTAGCCGCGCGCGAGCGCTCGAGCTTCGTTCCGCGTGACGGCCGGCAGCGCGAGCACGAAGAGCAGCGCCGCCAGGCCAACCGCCGTCGTGCCGCGCCACACGGGCCCGAGGACCGCCCCGACGAGGGCCGACGAGAGCACGAACAGCGGAAGGTGGAGCCTCGCCGCCATGGGCTGCCACTTCAGGAGCGCGCTGAACGTCACGAAGGACACGACGAGCGCCACCGCGAAGATCGCGACCGAGGGTGGCTGGCGCCGGCGGATCGTCGCCGCGACGATTCCGAGCGTGACGAACAGAAGCGCCAGATGCGCCGGATTCCCGGCGAAGCCCTCGTGCAGGCCGAATTCCGGCAGGCGGAACGGCATGAAGCTGAAGAAGTTCGTCCGCGGGTCGCTCGGATCGGCGCCGATCCGGTTCAGGGCGGACGTGATCCACCCTTCCAGGACGGCATTCGTCGCGCGATGCTCGCTCCGCACGTGCACGACCGCGTTCCTGAGCGCGTTGGACAGCGTGGCCGGCAGGGAGATCACGTCGTTGCTGTACTTGAAGTAGCCGAGCGGGTCCTCGGCGATCGGCCCTGTCGGCGAGCCGTACAGCGAATAGTTGCGGAGGAACTGGCCCGCGTTGAGACCCACGGCGATCAGAAGGATCAGCAGCGACCACTTCACGAAGGCGGCCTTCACGCGCCAGGGCCAGAAGAGCCAGACCGTGGCCACGATCGGGGGCGCGAACGCGTAGGCCGTGCCCTTCGTCAGACACGCGAGCCCCAGTCCCGCGCCAATGCCCGCGGCGTTGAGCCAGCCCGGGTTCGCGCCGAACCGGAGCGTGAAGAGCGCCAGGGTCACCAGCCAGAACGACAGCACGTAGTCGTTCTTGGCCCCTGACGCCGCCAGGATGCCCTCTGGAATGGTGACGCAGGCGACGGCCGCGAGGACCTGCCCCCGGACGCCGGCGCCGAGCAGGCCCGCCAGGACCGAGACCCCCACCGCGCTTCCCGCCATCGCAAACCACTGGACGAGATTGTCGAGGCGATCGCCGCCCCAGAGCGCGTGGAGCTGCAGCATGGCGTACTCGGCCCCGGGAGCCATGTGCAACTGCTTCAGCTCGTGCGTCGCGTAGAACGCGACGCTTCGGTGCTCGATCCAGCGGACGACGCGGGGCAGATGGTACTGCATCGCGTCCCACGTGTTGGGCGGGCTCAGGAGCGCGACGACGCCGACCAGGACGACGATGGTCGACGCGCACGCGACGAGCCCCCGATCCACCGCCCCGAGTCGGCCGACCCCGACGCTCGCACGGCGGGCCGGGCTCGCTCCGGCGACCCTCCCGAGGCGGATGATCGCGAGCGCGAGCGCGACGTCGATGGCCGCCCAGGACGCCGCCAGCGCCTCGCGCGTGAGCCAGCCGGGCGCGCCGAGCCCCTCGGTCAGCAGGACCACCAGGACTCCCCACACGGTGGCCGCGTACAGGAGCGCGTCCCGCCACTCGCTGCCGCGTCTCACGAAGCCCACGACCAGCAGGACGAAGGCGATCAGGGGCAGGCTAGCGAGCATGATGACTCTGGACGCGAGCCCTCCGCGGTGAAGGCGGCGGCCGGCGGCTCACTCGACGGGTTCGAGCGAGCGTGAACGCGCGAGGCGAGCCTTGATCCTCGCGTAGCGGATCGCCGCCCGGCCGATGCACGCGAGCTGGCTCAGGGGGTCGCCGGCCCGCCGCCCTCCATGGGAGGCCCGCCACGCGTACGCGCTCTCGTTCACGCACCACGACCACGGCACGTACCCGAGATGCCGGCGCAGCACGTCGAACGCCTCCGCGTAGTGGCGATCCTGGCGCGCCCGGGTCTTCGTGGCATCGTGATCGCGGGAGCAGGCGACGACCTCGGGCAGATGGCCGATGGGGCCGAACGTGGAGAGACGCCACCAGAGATCGTAGTCCAGGCACATGTGCAGCGACTCGTCGAGCCCGCCGACGGCGTCCCACCCCCGCCGGGTGATGAGGCTCGCCGGCTGGCAGATGATGCTCGTCCGGGCGAGCGCTCGCCGGCTGAACGGCCGGGTCGGGAACTCGCCGATGACGCGGCCGGCGGCGTCGATGAGGTGCGCCTGGCCGTACACCGCCACGTGGTCGGTGTGCGCGTCGAGAAAGCCGGCCAGCCGCGCGAGGCCGGCCGGCAACAGCACGTCGTCGGCGTTCAGCCACCCCACGTAGCGCGTGCCGGCGAGCGTCGCGAGGCCCTCGTTGATCGCGGCGGCCTGCCCGCGGTCGGGCCCCGACCGCGAGGCGCGGAGATGCGTCTCGTAGCGACGGATCACCTCGAGCGACTCGTCGCGGGAGCCCCCATCGAGCACCGCGACGTCGACCGGGACCCCGGTCTGAGCGAGCACGCTGTCGAGCGCCGCCCCGAGAAATCGGCCCTGATTCAAGCTCGGCACGGCGATGGCCACGCTCATGCGGCGCCGTCCAGCTCGACCGCGCCGAACCGCCACGACAGCGGGCGCTGGTCGCCACTGCCCGTGTGGCGGTCGGGCACGAACCACGTGCTCGCCTCGAGGTCGACCGTGTGCACGCCGGGCGAGACCGGCGCCGGCAACGCCAGCCGCGCGAGAAAATCGCCGGGCTCGGCCACGGGATGCCGTCCGACGAGCCGCCCGTTCACGCGAACGGTCAACACGAAGGGAATGCGGAAGTACTGCGTGTCCACCCAGCCCCGGATGCCCACCGACCGGGCCTGGCCGTGAACCTCGCGCGTGACCACCAGTCGCGGTCCCACCCACCCGTCGCTCCAGGCGTCGTTCACGTCGAGGTACACCGCGGTCTCGGGCGAGAGGCTGCTCCATTGCCCCACGCGCTCCAGCGCGGTCCGCCAGGATCTGGTGGCGCGCTCGAGGAGCGGCGGATAGCACGCGACGTAGAACACCACCTCCGGGGCGAGGAGCATCGCGACCGCGAGATCCCGCACGGCGCCGATCCTCCCGCCGCGGCCCGGGCGGGCCGTCGCCCGGCGCACCCGATGTCGGGCGCGCCGGATCCGATCGAACCGGTACCAGGCCAGGCCCAGCGCCAGCCGCCAGTAGGTCGGGTGGAGCGGCGATCCCCACCGGCGCCGGCTCCAGGCAATTCCGCGCTCGAGCGTCCCGGGAACGAGCCCTGCGCTCCTCGCGGACGTCTCGAGCACCGTGGCCGCCAGCGCCTCGTCGACGCGATGGATCGGGTGCCGTCCCGACAGCCTGAAGCTCAGGTCGGTGTCGGCCCACTCGCCCGCGGTCGTCTCGTCGAGCGGGCCGCTCGTCCTCCAGACGTCCGGCGTCCAGAACACGGCGCACAGACGCCGATGCTCGCCGCGCCAGGTCTCGAGGATGCGCCGACGGCGCCCGAGGGGACTCGGATGCTCGATTCCGGTGAGTCGCCCGCGCTCGTCGAGCACGCGGCAGCGGCCCACGACGATCCGTGGTCCGCGCTCGCCATCGATGGCCGCGCCGACGCGGGCGAGCGCGCCTGGCAGCAATCGCGCGTCGGCGTCGAGCACACCCCAGATGTCGCCGGTGGCCGCGCTGAAGCCGGCATTGAGGGCCGCAGCACGCCCTCGTCCCCCCGCGCTGATCACGTGCAGGCGGGGGTGGCCGGCGAGGCTCGCCTCGGTGCCCGCGCCGGCCATCACGATGTGCTCGACGTCGGAATAGCCCTGCGCCATCACGCTCTCGATGGCTCCGGTCGCCTGCCGGGACGGGTCGAGGACCGGCGTCACGATGGAGATGCGCGGCGGCGCTGGCATCGAGCCGTTACGTCTCGCGAGTGAGCCGCGCCTGGTGCAGCGCGGACACGATGGCCAGCGTGAACTTCGTCCACGAGAAATCCAGCACGCGGCGGCGGCCACGCTCGACGAGCGCCTGCCGCTCCGCCTTGTCGCCGAGCACGCGGCTGACGGCGTGCGCGAGGTCCTCCGGAGCGCGGGGGTCCGCCAGCAGCGCCGCGCCGCCGGCGATCTCCGGCAGGCTGGTCGCGTTGCTGCAGACGATCGGGCAGTCGCACCACATCGCCTCGAGCAACGGGATGCCGAAGCCCTCGAAGAGCGACGGGAACACGAGCGCGGCGGCCCCCTCGTAGAGCGCGGGCATGTCGGCCACGGGACAGTAGCCCAGGAAGCGCACCCGGCGCTCGAGGCCCAGCGCCCGGATCGTCGACAGGAGACCGTCCTGCGCGTCCTTCGGCGCCCCCGTGCACACGAGCAGGAGGTCGAGCCCGTGGTCCTCGCGCAGCACGCGCAAGGCCCGGACGGCCGCGTCGTGGTTCTTGTGCGGCCACGTGTTCCCCGGGAACAGCAGATACTCCCCGGACGGGAGTCCGTAGCGGTCGAGCACCCGTCGATGATCGCCGCGCGCCGGGCTGCCGGGCTCGAAGATCGGATCCGCCGCCAGATGCGTCGTGGTGACGCGCTCCGGCGGGATGCCGAGCCGCTCGATGAGCGTCTGCCGCGTGAACTCCGAGATGGCGCAGAGGTGGGCGGCGCGCTTGGCGGATTGGGTGTAGACGCGCCGCCGCTCCTCGAGCTCGAGCGGCGAGAAGAACTCCGGGCAGTACTCGTGCTGAATGTCCGGCATGACGAGGACGTTCGTGAGCGGGACGAGGTCCGGGTGGATGTACCCGGGAATCGACAGCGCGACCTCGGCCCCGAGCGCGCGCGCCCGCCGGAGCGATTCCACGTCGGCCGTCCGCCAGTACTGGAGGCGGAGCCGCCGGTGCGCGAGCCTCAGCACGCTCAACGCGAGCCCGCGGGCCGCCGTCCCCGGGCCGTTCGCGACCACGACGCGCACGTTGTCGTGGCCGCGCGTGTCGAAGTCGTACCGGACCTCGGCGGGCACCAGCACCGTGTATCGGTTCACGCGGTCCAATTGCAGCAACTGGCTCACGAACGATCGGGAGAGGTTCTCGATGCCCCCCGCCACCCCCGGGTGCATCCAGCGCAGGTCGATCACGGCCCGCAGGCGCTCGTCGCGCGGCGCCGCGCGGACCGTGTCGCCGATGGCCTCCGCGTAGCGTCCCGCCAGGACGTCGGGGTGGTGCGCCGTCTCCACCAGCGCCCGGCCCTTCGCGCGAACCTGATCCCGCAGGCGCGAATTCGACAGCGCAGCCACGATGCGGTCGGCCAGCGTCCGGGCATCGTCCGCCAGCAGGATGTTCACGCCGTCCGTGCACTCGATGCCCTCGGCGCCGACCCGCGTGGAGACGACGCACTTCTCCATCGCCCACGCTTCGAGGATCTTGTTGCGCATGCCGGAGCCGAAGCGCAGGGGGACGACGACCACCGCGGCCTGCGCGATGTACGGGCGCATGTCGGGGACGAATCCCGTCACGACGACGCCCGGACGCGTGACGAGCTGGGCGACGGCAGGCGTCACGTCGCGGCCGACGATCCAGAACTCGGCCTCGGGCACCTTCGCCTGGATCAGGGGCAGCACGTCCCGGGCGAAGAACGCGGCGGCGTCCACGTTCGGCGGATGGGCCATCATGCCGGTGAAGACGATGCGCGCTGGACACTCCCGCACGCCCGGCAGCGGGGCGAAGTACGAGCTGTCGACCGGGATCGGCACGGTGACCAGCCGGCGGGGGCGGTAGTGGGCGCGGACCCACGCCTCGTCGGCCGGCGACACCGTGACCACGAGGTCGAACCGCCGGCAATACCGGCGCTCGAATCGCCGGTAGCGCCGGGCCTCGCGCCGGCAGGCCAGGCGCTCCCGCACCGAGCCGGCCGACGCCGCCCGGCGCTCGTACACCAGCGCGCGCACGTCGTGCATCACGAGGACGCTCACGCCCGCGCTCGGCACGTAGTCGAGCCATCGCGCACAGTTCGACTGCACGACGACGAGCCCGTGCCACGGGCCCTGGCTCAGGGCCTCGACGAGCGGCCCCGCGATGTTGCGAAACTGGAAATCCTGGATCAGCGTGTCGGCCGGGTGCCGGCGCCAGTTCCTGGCCGTGTTGTACAGCGCCTCGGCCAGTCGCCGCCGCAGGCGTCGCGGCCCCGGGCGCTTCGGCGGCAACGGCAACTGCGAGTGCGGGCTCCGCCAGAGGTAGAGACGCACGCCGGCCTCGCTGAGCCCGCGCTTCTTGTCGTCCTGCTCGCGCGTGTGGAGCAGCGACACGAGCCCGACGCGTTCGAGCCGTCGCGCCAGCCGCGTCGTGTGCAGGAACTCGTGCCCAGCCTGTCCGGGGAAGATGGGCAGGTCCCCGTTCAGGATGAGCAGCCTCACGCGCGCGTCACCCTCCGCGCTCCGTGCGCGGCGTCGACGGCCTCGGGCGACTTCCTGATCAGCATCGCGAACCGGACGTAGCAGGACGGGTCGACCGCCTCCGCGTTCACGACCCGGTAGATCTCGATGCGCATGTCGCGCGCGTTGCCGAGCACGCGGGACACCAGGTGATCCGGGTCGTAGAATCGCCCATGCCGATTCCCCCAGCCCCGCGCGCAGTACACGGTCGCGTCCGCTTCGAAGGCCACGCCGGCCGGAACCGCAATCTCCGGATCCGCCTGGATCGCGTACTCCTCGCACAGGTAGAGCGGCACGACGCAGACGGCTCCTCCCGGCCGCAACACGCGGCGGATCTCGCGGACGAACCCGATGTCGGCCTCGCCTTCGAAGTGCTCGAACGAGCAGTGCAGCGCCATGCGCGTGGCGAAGGCGTCCGGCACCGGCATGTTCGCCGCATCGCCGCCGATCCTGTCGCCGCGAAGGCCGGGCGGATAGGCCAGGTCCTGGCGATAGGCTCGCACACCGAACAGCCGCCGATAGATCTCGGGCACCGGGCTCTGCTCGCTCGCCACGTCGATGTACACGTCCTCCTTGCCCAGCCGCAACAGCGTGGCGGCCAGGTAGTGCTCGAGCGACTTCTCGGGTCGATTGAAGGCGTAGTAGCCCGGATAGTCCTTCTCGTATCGGGCGGCCGTCACGTACCGCGCGTAGTCGGCCGGGTCGATCACGCAGGGCCGCACGTCCACTCCGAGCGCGCGGAACCGCGCCACGATCCGGTCCTCGGATCCCTCGGGATACCAGACGCCGGTCGGCTTCTTCGGCTCGCGGACCTGCCCGTACGCGGTCTCGAACGCATCCGCCGGGAGACCGGCCGATCCGGTCTCGGCACCGCGCGCTATCGTGTCGCTCAGCGACTGGCCGCCTGACTCGTCCGCTCTCGCGCCCATACGTTCACTCCGGACGGTCGGCCGCAGATTGCGCGGCGTTGGGAATCGCCTTGCCGACGAGATCCATGAACTTCCAGCGCCCCAGTCGCCGCAGGAGCATGTACGCCCACGACCCCTGGACCGCCACGAGCACCTGCTGCAGCGTCCGGAGCTGGTGCATCAGGATCCGGATCTGCTCCATCAGCACCTCCACCTCCGCGCCCTTCTGCTCGATGACTCGCAGGCGCGCCGCGCGATCGGCTTCGGCCGCGTCGAGCTGCCGGTGCAGCGTGGTCACCTCGGCCCGCAAGTTGTTCCGCTCGGCCTCCACCTCGCCGAGCTGCCGCCCCTGCGCCTCGATGACCCGGAGCCGGGCCGCGCGGTCGGCCTCGATCGCGCCCAGCTCGTGTCGCAACGCATCCCGCTCCGCCCGCAAGATGTTCCGCTCGCTCTCGACGTCGCCCAGGCGACGGCCCTGTCGCTCGATGACGGCGAGCCGCTCCGCGCGGTCGCGCTCGATCACGGCGAGCCGCTCCGCGCGGTCGCGCTCCGAATCGGCGTGATGCGCCTTCAGCTGGTCGAGCGCGCGGCCCTCGTCGAGCAGCGCCTGGATCAGCCGCGCCGCGGGCGTGGCGGCGAGGTCGCGCGCCCCGTCCCCCGCGATGCGGGCGATCGGCGATCGGCTCACCACCAGGAACATGTCGTACTGGGCGAAGAGGGCCGGCTCGAACGCCACGTGAGGCGCGCCGAGGCGCCCGAACATCGCGCGGATGGAGCTCCGGCTGAACAGGTACAGGTGCTCGGGCGGCTGCAAGATTTCGAGCGGCTGGTCGCTCCGGGCCGCCATGGCCTCGAACGTGCTCGCCTCCGGATAGCACGGCGTCTGGATGAGCAGGATGCCGTCGGGCTTGAGCAGCCCGAGGCAGTGGCGCATGGTGCCCGCGGGATCGCGCAGATGCTCGAGCACGTCCATCAGCACGATGACGTCGAGCGAGCCGGGCTCGATGGCCTGATCCTCCACCGGCCCCAGCAGCATGGGCACCCCGAACGTGTCGCGCGCGAAGTCGACGACCCAGCGGCTGATCTCGAGCCCCGTCGCGTCGAAGCCCGCCCAGCGCAGCATCGCCACGAACCCGCCGTGGCCGCTGCCGACCTCGAGCACGCGCGCCGGGGGGCATCGATAGGCGAGCAGGGCGCGGAGCCAGTAGAGGCAGCGCTCCGGCAAGTCGAGCCGCGCGCGCGCCTGGATCGTCGGATGCCCCAGGTGCTTTTCCTGGTACGAGAACCAGTACTCGCGCCCGTAGAAGTCGCGTTCCTCGTCGGCGACGTGGCCGAGATCGGCGCCAGGGATCTCGGCCGACACGAGCGTCTCGCACGCGGTGCACCGGAGGTAGCCCGGACAGAACGGCGCGAGCGCCTCGTTGCCGCACCAGCAGGCGACCGTCTCGGTCATCGCGCCGTCACCGTCACGCGGGCCGCGCGGCCGCCGTCCTGCCCGGCCGCTCGCTCGGCCCGCGCGGCCCCGGGCGGCGGCACCACGGCGACCCGGCAGCTCCCGGGCAGGTTCGCCACGCCGTGATGGACGAGCTGCACGGGCGGGCCGACCGGGCGGAGCACCACCGCGAAGGACCCGGCTCCCGGCAGGAGGCACAGGCGCTCGAGGCGCGCGTCCAGCTCGCCGTGGGCCATCTGGGCGCGCCGATCGAAGACGTCGCGGCGGAGCGTGCCGAGCCCGATGTTGAGCGTGTAGTCGCCCACGGCGAGATCGAGGGCGATGTCCTGGCGGAAGCGGATCCGGCACCCGCGGCCGACCTCGCGCGGGACGTCGCTGCCGTACTCGAGCGTCGCCTTGCCGTGCACGATGATGCCCTTGTCGTTCACCAGCTCGACGCCGCCTGTCGGGACCTCGATGTCGTCGGCCAGCTCGAACTCGTAGAGGAAGCTCGCCGTCTCCCCCTGGGTGAACACGCGGCGCGGGCGGCCCTCGGCGTCGCACAGCGCGACCGCCGTGCAGCTCGCGCGTCCCCCCGAGACCTGCGCGACCGGGGACAGGTCGAGGAACGCCTCCGGCTCCGGCCAGGCGAAGCCGTCCCCGTGCGAGGCGTTCGGCTCTGCGCCCGCACCGGGCCGCGACGTGGGAGACCCCGAGTCGACGAGCCCGACGGCACGCGCATCGGCGGGCGCGCGAGCGGCGCCTGCAGCGCCGCCCGCATCGCCCAGGAGGTAGTAGCGCTTCACCGCCTCGATCGCCGAGCCCTCGAAACGCACGCGGCCCGCGTCCAGCAGGAGCGCGCGCTCGCAGAACTGCTCCACCTCGTTCAGCGCGTGGGACACCAGCACGATGGCCACGCCACGCGCGCGCAGATCCGCGAGCCGCTGATAGCAGCGCTGGCGGAAGAACACGTCGCCGACGGCCAGGGCCTCGTCGACCAGGAGCACGTCGGCGTCGAGACTCGTCGTGACCGCGAAGGCGAGGCGCACGAACATGCCGCTCGAGTAGGTCTTGACGGGCTGGTCGATGAACTCGCCGATGTCCGCGAACGCCGCGATCTCGTCCAGGCGGCGCTCGATCGTCGCGCGCGCCACGCCGAGGATCGCCGCGTTCATCCGCACGTTCTCCAGGCCTGTCGCGTCGGGGTTGAAGCCGCTGCCCAGCTCGAGCAGCGCGGCCACGCGGCCCTCGAGCCGCACCTCGCCCGCCGCCGGCTGCAGGATGCCCGCGATGATCTGCAGGAGCGTGCTCTTGCCCGAGCCGTTCCGGCCGATGATGCCGACCACCTCGCCGCGCCGCACGTCGAAGGACACGCCGGAGAGCGCCCAGAACTCGTGGCCGTAGCTCTGGCCCACGCGGGAGAACAGCATGTGCTTCAAGCGGTCCTGGGGCCGGTCGTAGAGCCGGTAGACCTTGCCCACCCCGCGCACGGAGACGACGACGTCGGCGGCCATCGTCACATCACGTCCGCGAAGCCCTTCTTCGTCTGCATGAACCAGGCGTAGCCGAACACGGCCCCCACGGCCGTCGCCGCCGAGAGCGCGGCCCACGCGCCCCACTCCGGCGCCTGGGCCCAGAGGAGCGTGCGGCGGAAATCGCCGAGAATCGCGGTCAGGGGATTCGCGTACAGGATCCCGCGCAGCGACTCGGGCACGGCGGAGACGGGATAGAAGATCGGGCTCAGGAAGAACAGCACCTGGGTCAGCACGCCGATCACCTGCCCCACGTCGCGGACGTAGACGCCCATCGACGCGAGGAACCACCCGAGCCCGAGCGTCAGGAGCACGAGCGGCACGTAGGCGAGCGGCAGCAGGATCACCGTGGGCGACACGGCCCCGACGAAGGCGAGGCTCGCGACGAGGAGGATGAGCGTGCTGATGAGCGAGTGCACGACCGCCGACGCGACGGCGACGACGGGCAGCACCTCGAGCGGGAACACGACCTTCTTCACGTAGTTGGGCATGCCGAGCACGATGCTCGGGGCGCGGTTCACCACCTCGGAGAAGACCCCGAACGGGATGAGGCCCGCGAAGAGCGTGAGCGCGAACTGTCCCGTGCGCATGTCGCCTCCCGCGCCCTCGCCCCAGCGCACCTGGAAGACGATCGAGAAGACGAACGCGTACACGCACAGCATCAGGATCGGCGTGACGAACGACCACACGATGCCGAGATAGGAGCCGCGATACCGCTGCGCCACCTCCTGGCCCGTGAGCCGGACGATGAGGTCGCGGTGCTGCCAGAGGTTGCCCGCCATCCGGACGGGGTCGAGAAAGCGGGCCGCCGATCCCGCCGGGGGCCCGATGACGACGCTCATTCCGTCCCTGGGCGGCGCCGGACCCGGATCAACTCCGGTTCACCGGAGCGTCCTTCGACCGGCCGCTCTTGATCTCGTCGTAGATCCAGCGATACGTCCGCTCCATGCCGGTCCGGAGCGGGATCGACGGCTCCCAGCCGAGCATCTTCAGGATCAGCGTGTTGTCGCTGTTGCGCCCGTTCACGCCCTTGGGCGCCGCCAGGTTGTAGCGCCGCTCGAGCTGCACGCCCGCGATCGCCTCCACGATGGCGACGAGCTGGTTGATCGTGACCTTCTCGCTGCTCCCGAGATTGATCGGCATCGTGATGGTGTCGCTCGCCATGATGGCCTGCATGCCGTGGAGGCAGTCGTCGATGTAGGTGAAGCTCCGCGTCTGCTCGCCCGAGCCCCAGATCTCGATCTCACGCGTGCCGGCCAGCACGGCCGTCGCCACCTTGCGACAGATCGCGGCCGGCGCCTTCTCGCGCCCGCCGTCGTAGGTCCCACGGATCCCGTAGATGTTGTGGAATCGGGCCACGCGCGTGGCGAGCCCGAAGTCCTCGGAGTAGTGGCGGCACATGCGCTCGCTGAACAGCTTTTCCCAGCCGTAGCCATCCTCGGGCATGGCCGGGTACGCGTCCTCCTCCCGGAGCCCCTCGACGCCCGGATCGACCTGCTTGTCCTGCGCGTAGACGCACGCGGACGACGCGTAGAAGAAGCGTTCGACGGACGCGTCGCGCGCCGCCATCAGCAGATGCGTGTTGATCAGCACGCTCAGCATGCAGAGCGCCTTGTTGTTCTCGATGAAGCCCATGCCGCCCATGTCGGCGGCGAGGTTGTAGACGAGACGGGCGCCCCGCACGGCGGTGGCGCACGCCTCCTTCTCGCGGAGGTCGAGCTGCAGGTTCTCGACGTCGTCGAAGCGCTGGTACCACTGGTCGAACGGCTTGACGTCGACGGCGCAGAGCCGCCCGTGGCCCTTCCTGCGCAGGTCCGCGACGAGATGGCCGCCGATGAAGCCGCCGGCGCCGCACACCACGATCAGCTCGTCTCGCGAGCGCGTCATGATCCGTTCTCCCGATACGCCGAATTCATGGATTCTCCTATTCGACCCGCTGCTCCACGAGCAGGACGGAGAGCGCGCGGTCGTCGGGGCTGCCGCCCTCGAAGCGGGGCACGAAGAACTCCGGGGTGCGGACCTCCACGGTGCACGACGTCCCGCGATAGGCGGAGATGTCGCCGGCGAGCGAGAGCTGGCCGGACTCGCCGCGGCGCCGATCCACGACGGCGCCGTTCAGGCAGAGGGCGGGCGACACCGTGCGGTGGTGGCCGTGCGGGCGGTGCTCGAGGGTGACGATCAGCCGGCGCGCGTCCTCCGGCACGAGCACGTCGCTCCGGTACACGGGGCCGATCCACCGGTCGGCGTACCGTCCCGTGAACGCGGCGCCGTCGGGCGCCGCCGGGCGCGCGATGGACGGCACCAGGCGCGCGAGGCCGCGCCGCACGCGGTAGACCGCCCGGCGCTTCCGGTCGTGGAACCGGGAGGACAGCTCGCAGCGCCAGCGCAACGGGCTCCACCACGGGCCCCAGTGCATGCGGCTGTACCGCATCATGATGTCGAGCCACTCCTGCTCCGTCTTGTTCGCCGTCACCGAGACCGGGTGCATCCGGTAGGTCGACCAGAGCGCGTCGACCCGATGGAACGCGAAGCGACTGGAGAACCGGCACCACTGGAGATAGTCGAGGCCGTGGTTGTGCGCCTCGTCGAACTCCCCGCAGGTCTCGTATACCGTCCGGTGCCAGAAGGTCGACGGCTGCGGGATGGCGTTGTGCCCTCGCTTCCACACCGCGAGCAGGTCGAAGTGGCCGCGGTACTCGGCCGGGTGCTCGTGTCCGACGTACGGGGACCCCGCGCCGGTGAAGAGACAGCGGCCGAACACGATCGAGCGCCCGCGACCCGGGTCGATCTCGCGGGCGACGCGCTCGAGGCAGCCGGGGTAGAGCGTGTCGTCGGTGTTGAGATAGCCGAGGATATCGCCGGTGCTGCGCCGGAAGGCGAGGTTGAGCGCGTTGGCGTGTCCCGTGTCCTTCTCGACGTGGAGGCGGAAGACGCCGGGGGAGCGCTCGACGAACTCCTGCGCGATCTCGATGGCGCCGTCGGTGGAGCCGGCATCCTGGATGATCACCTCCAGGTTCGGGTAGCGCTGGTCGACCAGGCTCTGGAGCGTCTCGCGGATGTACGCCCCCTGGTTGTACGACGGCACGGCGATGCTGATGCGCGGTGGGCCGCCCGGTCGAGTCATCGCCCGCCCCCGCGCGCGGCGCCGACGTCCGCGCCGACGGGCCCGCCGATCGACTGCCGGTACCAGTCGATCGTGCGGCGCAGGCCCTCCTCGAATGGCGTCTCCGCGACGAAGCCGAAGCGCTCGGCCGCGCGCGACGTGTCGAGAGCGCGGCGCGGCTGCCCGTCGGGCTTGGAGACGTCCCAGGCGATGCGCCCGGTGAAGCCGGTCAGCCTCGCGACGAGTCCGACCAGGTCGCGGATCGAGATCTCCTGGCCGGCCCCCACGTTGACCGGCTCGGGGCCGTCGTACTGCTCCGCCGCGAGCACGATGGCGCGGGCCGCGTCCTCGACGTAGAGGAACTCGCGCGTCGCGCTCCCCGTGCCCCACACCTCGACTTCGGGCAGGCGGGCAGCCGCGGCGTCGACGCACTTCCTGATCAGCGCCGGGATCACGTGCGACGTGCGCGGATCGAAGTTGTCGCCGGGGCCGTACAGGTTCACGGGCAGCAGGAAGATCGCGTTGAATCCGTACTGGCGACGATAGGCCTGCGCCTGGACCAGCAGCATCTTCTTCGCAAGACCGTACGGGGCATTGGTCTCCTCCGGATATCCGGTCCAGAGGTCGTCCTCGCGAAACGGCACGGGCGTCTCGCGGGGATAGGAGCAGACGGTGCCGACGGCCACGAACTTGCCCACGCCGGCGATCCGCGCGTGCTCCATGAGCGGGGCGCCCATCATCAGGTTGTCGTAGAAGAACCGCCCGGGCTGATCCCGGTTGGCGCCGATCCCGCCGACGACGGCCGCGAGGTGAATGATCAGCTCGGGGCGCGCGCGCTCCATCAGGCGGACGACGCCGGCCTCGGTCCGGAGATCGTACTCGCGGCTGCGCGGAACGAACGGCGGCGGGCAGCCGCGGCGGATCAGCTCGGTGACCACGAAGGAGCCGAGAAATCCGGCGCCCCCCGTGACCACCACGCGCTTGTTCTCCCAGGCACCGGCCATCGCGCCCCGAGCGCGGGGCTACGAGCGCGCGAGCCGGGCCGAGCGCTCGAGATCGGCTTCGACCATCATGCGCACCAGCTCCGGGAAGCGCACCTTCGGCTCCCATCCCAGCCGCTGGCGCGCCTTGGTCGCGTCGCCGAGCAGCCGGTCGACCTCCGCCGGGCGCTTCAGCATCGGGTCGAGCACCACGCACTCGCGCCAGTCGCGGCCGACGTGGTCGAAGGCCAGCTCGACCAGGTCCTGCACGGAATGGCTCTCCCCCGTCGCCACCACGTAGTCGTCCGGCTCGTCCTGCTGCAGCATGAGCCACATCGCCTGCACGTAGTCGCCGGCGAAGCCCCAGTCCCGGCGCGCGTCCAGGTTGCCGAGGCGCACCTCGCGCGCGAGCCCGTGCTTGATGCGCGCGGCGGCATCCGTCACCTTGCGCGTCACGAACTCGAGCCCGCGGCGCGGCGACTCGTGGTTGAACAGGATGCCGGAGCAGGCGTAGAGCCCATAGCTCTCGCGGTAGTTCACCGTGATGTGGTGACCGTAGACCTTGGCGACGCCGTAGGGGCTCCGCGGGTGGAACGACGTGCGCTCGTTCTGCGGCGTCTCGCGCACCTTGCCGAACATCTCGCTGGACGAGGCCTGGTAGAACCGGATGCCCGGGTCGACCAGACGGATGGCGTCGAGCAGGCGCGTCACGCCGAGCGCGGTGAACTCCGCCGTGAGCACGGGCTGGCTCCACGACGTCGGCACGAACGACTGCGCGGCCAGGTTGTAGACCTCGTGCGGCCGGCTGTCCTCGAGCATCCGGATCAGCGAGAGCTGGTCGAGCAGATCGGCCTGGCGCACGTCGACGCGCGGCAGGAAGTGCTCGATGCGTTCGAAGTTGTCCTTGCTCGCCCGCCGCACCATGCCGAACACGGTGTAGCCCTTCTCGAGCAGGAACTCCGCCAGGTACGAGCCGTCCTGGCCCGTGATGCCGGTGATGAGCGCGCGCTTCGCCTCCACTGGGCTCCTTTCCGCGATCGACGGGAACGGCCGAGAGCTAGGTCAGCCTACGACAGGATCTGCGGATCCCGCAACAACTTCTCGCTTCGTCGGCGGGCCTTTGGCGGTCAGTCGACGAGCGCGATCGCGCGCACGGGCGAGCCGTCGGCGCCCTCGATCCGGAGCGGCAGCGCGATGAACCGGCAGCGCGGGACGCCGATCGCGTCGAGGTTCGTCAGGTACTCGATCACGGTGATGCCGGCGGGGAAGAACACGTGATGGGTCGTGCACTCCTCGCGGCGGACCGGCGTGCCGGGCGAGAAGATGGACGTGCGCACGGTGTAGTCGGGCGGGTAGTCGTAGCCGACCGCCTTCACCCGGCGCGCCACCAGCCAGTCGCAGGCGCTCCGGCCGGTGAACGGCGCGTCCTTCCAGAACTTCTCGGAGGCCACGTCGACCTTCTTCGGCCAGTCGGTCCGCAGCAGCACGATGTCGCCCGCCTGCACGTGTCCGGCGTGGCGGTCGAGCTCGGCGGCCGAGACCTCGCCGTTGTCCCCCAGATGCGAGAGGTCGACGACGGCGGCGGGGCCCATCCATTGATCGATCGGCATCGACGCGATGTCGCGGTCGCCGGGCAGGAAATGCACGGGCGCGTCGACGTGGGTGTAGGCGTGACAGCCGATGGTGACGACCGTGGACTGGAAGTTGTTCCCGCGAGCGTGCGAGCTCGTGAGGGTGGGCGCCACCGTCCAGCGAAAGTGCGGGCGGATCGGAAAGCTCAGATCGATCACCGTCATCGCGTCACCTCGCGACGCCGACCGGGGCTAGAGCTTGCCCTCGCGCCAGCGGCCGGTCTGGATGTCGACCACGATGTTGGCATCGTGGCAGGCGATGCCTTCGACCCGGGCCCCGTCGGCCTTGACGAACCGCTTCAGGAAGATGCCGGCGATGGGGCGGCTCTTGTAGTAGGCCTGCTTGCAGTCGGCGTTTCCCGGATAGGTCGGGGCGCCGAGGGAATAGTTGCTGAGGTCGTCCCGCCCGCACCCGGCGCCGAGCGCGAGGACCGTCAGCAGGAGGCGCCCGGCCAGGCGGTGCACGGCGGCGTCAGGCGAAGAAGCGGTAGCGGACGATGTGGACGAGGGCGCTCACGCCGTCGCGCCACGTGATCTTCTTGCCCTCGGCGTACGTGCGGCCGTGGTAGCGGATGGGCACCTCGTAGATGCGCGCGCCGAGCCGGGCGGTCTTGATGGTCAGCTCGGGCTCGATCCCGAATCGCTCCGCGGTGAGCGCGAGCCGGCGGGCGACGTCGGCGCGGAACACCTTGTAGCCGACCTCCATGTCGGACAGGTTCAGGTTCGTGAGCACGTTCGTGACGAGGGTCAGGAACTTGTTGGCCACGTAGTGCCAGAAGTAGAGGACGCGGTGGGGGCCGCCGTGGAATCGATTGCCGAAGACGACGTCGGCGCGGCCCTCGAGAATCGGCTCGAGCAGGAGCGGGTAGTCTCGAGGGTCGTACTCGAGGTCGGCATCCTGGATGACGATGATGTCCCCGCGGGCCTCGCCGAGCCCCGTGCGGACGGCCGCGCCCTTGCCCCGGTTCTTCGAGTGCCGGATCAGGCGGAGGTCATCGCCGCTCGCCGCGATGAGCTTCTCGACCGTGGCCACCGTGTCGTCCTCCGAGGCGTCGTCGACGACGATGATCTCGCGCGCGAGATCGAAGGGGGCGGCGTGGACGCGCGAGATGATCTCGGCGATCGTGTGCTGCTCGTTGTAGGCGGGCACGATGATCGACACGAGCGGGGCAGCCACGGCGGCACCCTACAACAGCCCCCGGACGTTGTCCAGATTGCCGGGCCGGCGGGGACAGGTCACGCGCGGGCGCTTGGCTCGATCCGGCCCGCGCGCGCGTCGTCGAGCAGGCGCGACATCTGCTCGGCGGTGCGGCGCCAGCTGAAGCCGCCGACCCACTTGAGGCCTCGCTCGGACAGCTCCTCGCAGAGCCGCGTGTCGGTGAGGACCCGGTACATCGCATCCGCCAGCTCGATCGCGTCGTGCGGGTCCACGCGGACGGCGGCGTCGCCGCCGACCTCCGGCAGCGAGGAGCTGCTCGAGGTGATGACCGGAGTGCCGCAGGCCATCGCCTCCAGCACCGGGAGTCCGAAGCCCTCGCGCAGCGAGGGCAGCACGAGGCAGGCGGCGTGCGCGTACAGGTCGCGCAGCGCCTGCGGCCCGGCATACCCCTGGAAGCTCACGAGGTCGCCCAGGCCGAGCGTTTCCACGCGTTCTCGCACCGCCCGCGCGTAGATCGGCTGGCCGTCGCCGCGGATGATGAGCCGCGCGGGACGGCGGCGGCGCAGGATCGCGAGCGCGTCGAGCAGGTTGAGGAGATTCTTGTGCGGGAGGAGGTTGCCGACGTACAGGAGATAGCTGTCCCCGCCCGATCCGCGCGCCGCCCCGTTCGCCGCGAAGTTCCCGGGATCGTAGCCCGGATAGATCACCCGCACCTTGTCGGGCGCGATGCCGTAGCTCTGGATGATGTCGCGGCGCGTGCTCGCCGAATCGGCCACGATGATGCGGGAGCTCTTGAGCACGCGCGGCACGAACGAGCGGAAGTAGTACTGCTGGCGCGGGTACTCCGCCGGAAAGAACAGCGGCAGCAGGTCGTGCACCACGGTGACCTGCGGCAGGTCGGTGCCGAGGATGGCCTCGGGCACCGTGTTCAGGAGCACGTCGATGCCCGCCCGCCGGGCCCGTACGCGGAGCGCCGTCTGCACCCACAACAGGCGCGAGAAGTGGCCGCGCAGGCCGCGCTCGGGGCGGGCGAGCGCCGTCGCCGGCCGGAGGCGCGCGCGGAGCTGGCCGAGCGCGCCCGGGCACGACGTGAACACGCGCAGATCGTCGCGGATGCCGTCGAGCGCCCGGATCAGGTTGATTGCGTAGAGGCCGAGGCCCGTCGGGCTGTCGCCGATGATCGACGCGTTGATGCCCGCCTCGCCGAGCCGCGCCACCCCGGCCGATCTCACGGCTCCGCTCCGCGACGGCCCCGGTCGAACGCCCGGCGGTAGACCTCGGCGGTCTTCTCCACCATCGACGAGACGGCGAAGTGCTCCAGCACGCGCTGGCGGCCGGCCTCGCCCATCTTGCGCCGCCGCGCGGGATCGACCGCGAGCGACGCGATGGCCTCCGCGAGGGCGCCGCTGTCCTCGGCGGGCACGAGGATCCCGGTCTCGCCCCGCACCACCACGTCGCGATGTCCCGGGACGTCGGTCGCGACGATGGCGAGGCCCGCGGCCATGGCCTCGAGCGGGGCGAGCGGCAACCCCTCCTTGAGCGAGGTGGCGACGTAGAGGTCGAGGATGCCGTACACCCGCGTCGGATTGCTCAGGAAGCCCGGAAAGATCACCCGGTCCTGCAGGCCCGTGTCCGCCACCAGTCGCCGGATGCGGTTTTCCTCGCCGCCGCCGCCGACCAGGAGCAGCGCGAGTCGAGGGAGTCGGCTGGCGAGTCGCCGCACCGCCTGCAGGAGGATCTCGAAGCGCTTCACGGGGTCCCACCGGCTGACGCAGCCGATGAGGAAGTCGTCGGGATGGAGACCGAGCGTCTCGCGGCGAACCGTCGACTCGCGGATGTCCCGGTCCATCTCGTCCAGATCGATGCCGTTGACCACGACGACGCTCTGCCCCGGCGCGAACAGCCGGAGCGCCAGCCCCTCGGCCTCCTGCGAGGCCGACACGTTGATGATGGCGTTCGTCATCCGCGAGAGCCGGCGCTCGAGCGCCAGGTAGAGCTGCCGGCCCGTGCGCGAGTAGCTGCCGTAGTGGATGCCGTGGAAGGTATGCACGGCGGGCACGCCGAGCCAGCGGGCGGCGACCCGCCCATACAGCCCTGGCCCCTTGCCGTGGGTGTGGACGACGTCGATGCCGTGCTTTCTGACGAGCCGCGCGGCCAGCGGCAGGTGCCGCGCGCCGAGCCTGGACAGCGGCAACTCCACGATGGTCACGCCGAGGTCGCGGAAGCGCTCGAAGAAGATGCCGTCGCGCGGCGCGGCCACCACCACCTCGAACTCGTCGCCCGACAGATGGCGGACCAGATCGAAGACGTGCTTCGGCCCACCGCCGGGGCTCGTCGTCACGAGGAGATGCAGGACGCGAATCGGCCGGGTCACAGGACGGGACGCGGGAGCCCGAACCGGCGCCGCAGGACCCGGCGCGCGCCCCGGGGCAGGAGGAGGGCCGCGAGCGGCTTCGCGAGAAAGGCCGCGCACCACCACGGATAGAGCCCGGCGCGGAGCGCGCGCCAGCGCACGCGAAGCTCGGCCTCGAGCCGCAGGCGGTCGCGCTCGATCGAGACGCGCCCCGGCAGGAGCCGGCGAGTCACGAGCGGCTCGGGAAGATTGGCGAGGCGCGTGACCCGGCTCATGCGCATCCAGAGGTCGTAGTCCTGCGCGACGGGCCATCGCTCGTCGTAGCCTCCGGCGGCCTCGAGCGCTGCCCGCCGCATCAGCACGGACGAGTGCACGAAGGGATTGCGCCGAATCATGGCTCGGCGGATGGCGGCGTCGTCGACGGGCGGCGTCACGATCGCCACGTCGCGGCCGGCCGCGTCCACTTCCCTCGCGCCCGTGCCGCAGAGCCCGACCTCTGGACACCGGTCGAGGAAGCGCGTCTGCCGCTCGAGGCGATCCGGCCGGGCCACGTCGTCCGCGTCCAGGCGGGCGAGCAGCGCCGCCCGCGCGAGGCTCACCGCGCGATTGAGCGATGCGGTGAGGCCCGCCGGCGGCCGATGCTCGACGCGCATGCGCTCGTCGTGGACGGCGTCGAGCAGGGCGCCCGTGGCGTCGGTCGAGCCGTCGTCGATGACGATCAGCTCGAGATCGGGCGCGGTCTGGCCGAGGATGCTCTCCACCGCGTCGCGCACCCACGGCGCGCCGTTCTTGACGCTCATCAGCACGGAGACGGCCGGCGTGCTCACGTCAGATCACCGAGACCCCGGACGCGCCCGTGCGCCGACAGCGCGCCGGGCGGGGGCAGGGGGCCCTCCCCGCGGGACACGCTGCGTCGCATTCCGTTCCATGCTCTCGACGGAGCCACGAGATCTGAACGTCTGTGGCTTCGACCAGCCCCAGAAGCAACGGTCCCGCGGGGAGGGCCCCCTGCCCCCGCCCGGCGCCGTGTGGTTTGTGTGTCCGCGGGACGTCTCGGGCCACGGCCCGCGCCACGTCGCGCGTCACCGTTCACTGTCGATTCCCGTGACATCCGCCCGCCGCATCATCCCTTCATCCGGCCGGTTCGGCGGAACAGCAGGTTCAGGTATGGCAGCGCGATCGACGGGGGCTGGCGGAGCGCGCGCGCGGCGCCGCACGCGAGCGCGAACGCGGGCAGGAGCGCGCGGCGGGCGCTCGAGCGGGCCGTGTCGCGGAAGAACTGCCAGCCGTAGCCGGCCGTCTCCGTGACGTCCTCGAGGCCGGTAGAGCCTCCTGACGGCAAGCAGTCGCGGAGGGTCGCATTGCGCCACCCCGTGCCGTCGGCCGTGAACTCGTCGTACGACACGTCGCGGAATCGCTGCGGCCGTCCGAGGCGCGCGTAGCGATACGCGAGCGGCGCGGGCAGCCACTGGGCCAGCGGCAGTCCCACCGAGTGGGTCTCGAACGGAAAGGCGCGGTTCGGCGTGTCCAGGATCGCGATGTGGCCACCCGGCGCCAGCACGCGGTAGTACTCGTCCACCTGCGCGCGCCGATGTCTCGCCGGCAGATGCTCGACCACGCCCATCGCCAGCACGAGGTCGAAGCGCGCGTCGGCGTAGGGAAGCCGGCGTGTCGCCTCGCCATCCAGGTGGCGCACGTCGCGGACGGCGTCGAGGCCCAGCTCCTCGACCTTGGCCTGGACCATGGCCACGAAGGCCGGGTCCGTGTCGAACGCGCACACCTCGGCGACGCGCGGCGACTCGGCCAGGCACTCGGTCACGTGGCCGAAGGAGCATCCGACCTCGAGCACGGAGAGTCTCCGCGCGTCGAGCCGCTCGAGGTAGCGCCAGAGCGGCGAGAGGAAATGGCGGCCCCGCGTCTCCTTGAACGGAAAGTAGAGCGCGGCGCGCTCGGGCCCCTTGCGGTCGACGAGCATGCGGATCACCCGCTCGCTATAGTGCGTCGGGTGCGCCCGCCCGCCGACGGTCAGCACGCGTCGATCCCCGAGATCCTGTATGCGGTATCGGACGAGGCGGTCTTCCGATGTTTCAGCCACAGACAGGCACTATAGCAGCAGTGCGACTCGGGGGATGGGCGAGACGACGCGGCGGCCGGAGCGGATCGAGTGACTATTCGATGGGCTGACCGTAGCGCTCGCGGTGCGCGACGGCCCGGAGGGGCTTCCGGCTCTTCTTGCTGCCCGTGACCGCGCTCGCGGGATACCCGAACGGCAGGATCGCGAGCGCATCCAGGCCGGCGGGGATCCCGAGCAGCGCGTTGACCTTCCCGAGGCCCCCGAAGCCGACCCAGTTCGAGCCGACTCCCTCCGACCACGCGACGAGCAGCATCGACTGGATCGCGCGGCTCGCATCCGACACCGCGTACCCGCTCTTGTCGACCGCGACCACGACCGCGAGCGGCGCCTCGGCCACGTAGGGCCCGGAGCGCGCCAGCGTTCCCAGTCGGCGGAGCGTCTCGCGATCCCGGACGACGATGAAGTGCCACGGCTGGAGGTTCATGGCGCTTCCCGTCAGGCGCCCCGCCTCGAGGATCTTGCGGACGACGGGTTCGGGCACGGGCCGATCGAGATAGCGGCGAACCGCCAGGAGCGTCCGGATCGCGTCGAACGTGTCCATCCGGAGGCGGTCAGAGCGGCTTGCAGCCCGGTCGATCGTAGCGGTGGAACTCGCCCCGGGCGTTGATGGCGATGCGGATCGACGGCTCGCGGCCGACCGGCTCGATGTGATGCCATCGGTGCTTGGGTCCGAGGACGAAGTCACCGGCTTTCGCGTGGATGGGCGCGGGCTCGTCCTCGATGTACCAGTCGATCTCACCCTGCAGCACGACCCACCACTCGTCGTGCAGATGGTAGTGCGTGTCGTTCGGGTGCCCGGGCGCGTGGCAGATGATGAACGCCTGGATGTCGTCGGTGAGCACGACGGGCTCCGCCCACGGCGGCTCGCCCTTCTTGGCCTTGAGCTGCTCGAAGCTCGCCAGCAGCGTTCCGATCTCCAGCAGCGGCACACGCTCGGTCATGCTTGCTCCCCCTGGACGCGCTGTCATCGGCGCCGATCGGCGCTCGCACCGTCCAGTCTGGCCGCGGCGCGGTGTCCACGTCAACCCGGACGTTCTTCTTCTCGGGGCGAGCGATGCGCGACACGAAAATCATCGACGGCGCGAGGCGCGGGCCAGCGGGTCCTGTC
>Ga0187894_10000185_pt1 | contig 82882 bp, 101 predicted proteins | sample GBC1701081metaG_FD_136650 | JGI IMG/M metagenome (GOLD analysis project Ga0187894, IMG submission 136650) | White microbial mat communities from a lava cave in the Kipuka Kanohina Cave System on the Island of Hawaii, USA - GBC170108-1 metaG ...
GCAAGAGTGTTAAGCTTACCACGTAGATATGCCCGACCACCGACAGCCACTTGATCCGACGTACAGGCCCCAGCAGGCAGCTACCGCTGCACTGGAGAAGTTCATGACGGTCAACAAGATCTACGTCGGTGTCGTACGTGAGGTCTACTATCCGAACAACACCTGCGACGTCAAGCTGGACGGGATGGACATCACGGCCTCCGGGTGCGTGTGGGCTGCCGGTGTCATGTCAGGAATGTTCGGCTTCCGCACGTCCTACCTGCCACCGCCCAAGACCAAGGTCCTGGTGGTGTTCACCGGACAGTACCCTGTCTACATCATCGGTTGCTGCCCCGGCCCCGCGGTCGATCCTGAGAACTACGCGCGGCCCGCCGTAGACGGTGAGGAGTCTTACCAGAACAGCCAGACCTTCAGCCATATCCGGGCCAAGGACGCGCTTACGTATGCCAGTCAGAAACCGCCGATAGACCTGACCGAGGGTGAGTTCCAGATCGATAATCTCCTGGGTGTCGGCCTAACGATGCTACGCCACATGTCCAAGATGCAGGCTGGCGACCTGGCTGCAGTCGAGTGTCACGTCCTCAATGACATGGTTCGCATCATTTCAGACACTTTTAAGCACTACACGGCATTCGGTGACTACTCGATCGTAAACGACGGCGGCAAGCTAAATGTCGAGTGGCACGGCACGGCACACGATCACGAAGCTTGGGGCGTGAAGCGCCCACAGGACCCGAAGGCACCTCTCGCGGGCGAGAACCGGATCGACCCCAACAGCACCGAGGGATTCCTCGACGACGGCCGCTGGCGTTTCAGCCAGTACATCGGCTGGCTTGGTAATTTCATCCACGTCTTCGTCACCGACCCGGTAGAGCAGATCGGCCGCCTGGCTGCAGATCAGATCCGGGCCGGCAAGTTTCGCGCCCATGTCGGCCAAGATGGCTCCGTGCTGGTACAGTCCGTGGCGGACATAGCCCTGGAGAAGGTGGTTAGGATTCCGGTACCGATCAGGATCAGGCCCCAAGGTGACCCCAAGGGGAACCGGGCCGACGAGACCTTGCGCACCACCAGCCCGCTCAAGACTTGGCAGCCCTCCGACAAAGACAATTTATTCGAGATGGTATTCCAGCTTCGCGAGTATGCCCGTTGGTTGAACAATCACGCGGCGTTTGCACGCTTCAGGCTGGAAGATAAGGAGTTCAAGATCCCCACCGAGTCCGATACCCCGGCGCCTCAGCGTGACGGTGGTGAAGTTGATCGCGTGGATGCCAACAAGACCGCCGTGGATAACTGGCAGATCGCCTACGCGACAATCCGGATCTACCGTGACGGTTCGATCCAGACACTCGATGCCTACGGGAACTCTTTCACCAGCACCAAGACCGGCATCATGATCAGCAGCACGACCGACATCATGCTGCAGGCGGCCGGCTCGATCAACCTGGTGGCCGGGCAGTCCGTCAACGTTCTGGCCAGAAAGGACGTCGGCATCTCGGCCATCACGGGGGGACTCTGGCTCCGCGCGTCCGCTAAGCTGCAGCTGCTCTGCCAGGCCGGTAACGTCGTGGTCGACACCTTACAGAACGGCTGGCTCAAGATCATGGGCGGCCTGAATGTGAACAACAAGGCCAGCATCGACAAGGCCGGCGAGCTCAACGCTACTGGCAATGTTACGGCCCTGCAGCTTGCTGCGGCCAGCACCAACGGACCTTTCGGCGAGAATCCACATTTCTTCCACATCTTCCAAGGTATTCCGGCGGTCGAGACCGTTACGGATCAATTCGAGTATCCTGGCTCCTACGCGGGTCAGCCGCTCTACGAGTCGATGAGTCAGCAGTCCCTCAAGACCAACGAGGCTAACTCGAACGGCACGTGGAATTTCTCCGACAACACCGTTCCCGGCAAAGGTGCGCCCTGGCCGGGTGCAGGTATAACCCAACGGGCATATCCGGCCGCCGAGGTTGAATCCTTGCAGGAACCGTCGGCCAAAGAGGTCCAGGCCACGACACCGAAGGCGGTTAAGCACGGCGAATCTATCACCCTTCGTTATGTCTGAACCTGGTCAGAAAGTCCTTATTAGGTTGACGGCTACCATTTACCGAGGCAAGAAAAAGGTCAAGACGGAGACGGCTATGCTGCATCTGACCCAAGATGCTTCGGTCTGCGTTAAGGGCGCGCTGCACGTGTTAGCGGCGGCGCTTAAGGCCGAGAATAACAAAACAAATCCCCACCACGACTAATGAGCACGCCAGCAGTTTTTGATGTAGTCAAAGACGGTATTCCGTTTCAGAATCCCGCCGAGTCGTCCATTGTCGCAACGTCGGCGGGCGCGACAGCGGCCAATAGTAAGGTCGGTACAGATCTGGCCGCCGTAGAAGCCGCCCTGATTCTCGATCCTACAAATCCGCTACTCCTGCAGGAGAAAGCTGACCTGGAAGCCCTGCAGGCGCGGTTTACCGTTTTGCAAGGAGGCCCAGTAAACCTGGCTTTGCCGCCATTCTATAAACTGACTCCTGCGGTCGGGCTGTCGTTCGCTGCAATCTTGACCCATACGAACTACTTCAGCGGCGTGGACGCTACGCCACCGATCGGCTTCGAGACCCAAGGGCTCTCATTCCTGAACGTACTCGGGGCGGCCAGTTCGATGAAGACTGTGGCCAAGGAGCTCGGCCAAACCCCGGAGGACGATCCTTGTAAATCGGTCAATGACCTATTGGGTTCCGTGCTGGGCAAGATGGCTGAGATCCTCAGCCCGTTACTGAATCTGTTAAACACGTTCGTGAATGCGCTGCTGACCGCGGCCAACCTTCTCGCCCTGATCGACAACTTCGTCAACAATATCTGGCAGATCCTCAACGACGAGGTCAACAGGCTGAAGCAATATCTCTCCGATTTGGCCGATTACGCGTTGTCGAAATTCTTGAATAACATCGTCAAAGATCCATGCTTGGCCGCAGTGCTTAGCGCGATCGGAACCCCGGCATTGCAGAGTGCAATAGCCCAAGCCCCCATTATACCGTAATGAATGATCAAACCAATATTCCTGTCAAAACTGCACCTGGCGTCGAAGACAAGGTTCGTGCATTTCTCCAAGAGAAAGGCGCGGCCGTTGCTGCCGAAACCCCCGCGCCCACTATCGAACGTGTCAAAGCTCCAGAGGATAAAACGTTCTCTACGCCGGCGCCAGAAGAACAAGCGGTCCAGACGGCCTTAATTGACATCCGCGCCGTCACGATCACCGAAGAGGAGAAGGACTTGTTCCTCAAAGCCCTCCTATGCGACAAGCCGGTCGAGCTAGAAATCACCTTGTTCGGCGGCAAGTTGAAATTCCTGTTCCGCTCGCGTTCAATGCACGAGCAGCGCCGAGTACTGGATGTGCTGCACCTGGATCAAGAGCAGCAGGTGCTACCCTCCAACGAACCTGCCCTTCTGTTCACTCGACTTCAACAATATCTGGCATCCGTGATGCTACGCAGAATAAACGGCGACGTATTCTCCGAGCTGGAGATTGTGCCGGGTAATAACATTGCGGCCGATGCCGAGCTGCTACGTAAAGTCTTCGCTGATAAGGTAGAGAACATGTCTCATATTCGCTGGACTGCCGTACTGAACGGGCTACGGATCTTCGAGGAGAAATGCCGACAGCTCAGCGAGCACTGCGTCAACGAGGATTTTTGGTTGCCCCGAGGCTGAGGTTAATGGTGCTGGCGCACCTTCGGGGCTTGCTCACGCCAGATTACCCACAAGGCTTCAGGTCACGCGTCCGCGAGAACCTGGTGTTGTCGGCCTTGGCGCGAGAGGTTGATGCCGAGGCTTTTGGAAAGCGAGCCATCGTCGAAGCGGTCTGTATGTCGGCCGTCGCTCCCCAACACCGTCCCAAGCTCCATCGAGACGCCCTTACGTTCCTGCAGGACTCGGCCCAGCTGGCCAAGCTTCTGGACTTTGATTCCATCGAGGCCCGCCGTCCGAAGCTGGAGAACGAACGTGATGTTCGGGATCTCATTAAGGCTTTTAGCATTCTCAAGGACACAAATGTTTTCGAGATTATGGACAAGCTTTGCACTGTGTTGTAACGATGCTCCCCTATGTCCTTAACGGTCCTCTGACTTCTCTTGAAGCCCGTACTGCCCGCCAAACTAGCAGTAGGCTTGCTTTCATTGGTTGAATCTGCAACCATTACGTGGACCAGATAACCTTAGAAAAGGCTGTAAACTGTTGTGATTGATGCCCCTAACCCATACGGAAGTTACTTCCAGTTTGGCGCACATCCCGGCATTGGAGGCGGGCCGATGGGATTCGACGACCACATGACCCGGTATCTGGGCGGTGGCGGCGGATACGCCCCTACCCAGTCCGAAGCTATCCTGCGAAAGGGGATGGATCGTCTGCATCAGCAGGCCATGTCAGACGCGCTTAAATCGGATACTCGTGCCGGCAACATGACCAACTTCGTCCTCGATCAGATCTACGGATCTGACAAGCAACGACGAGACGCCGCAATCAGCATGGCCGGTGGGCATGCCAATATGCGTGAGTGGGTAGCGGCCATGATCAACAACCCCGGCGTGGCCGGGTTCATGGGCGGCGATATTAGATCCGTTCGCCTCGGCGCTAGTGCTATCGCGGGCGGCGGTGGCTTCGTCAATGTGGCCGGTGCCGGGCAGTCTCAGATGCTAGGTTCTGGCATGGTTCAAAACGCCGCGGCCCAGCAAGTCTTTGAAGCCGTGAACCGCCGGTTCTTTACTCAATCGGGCGCATCAAACCTCGCGCTTACGAATGGAATGAATCGTGACCAGATCGGCGGCATCATGATGATGGGCGCGCAGTCAGGTGCCTTTTCTGGTCTCGACATGGGTAAGATCTCCCGCCAAGGCGAGAAGATGAAGTTCGACCTCAATCCCGGCGCGATCGACAAAATCGAAAGTTTCGTCAAGGAATCCACCAAGTCGCTATCGGCGCTGGTCGATGTCTTCGGCGACCGCTCCGTCGGTGAGCTGGCCAGCATTGCACAGCGTATTACCGGGCTAGACATGTCCCGCTTGTCCAACGTCCAGACGATGGGCAAACGTATCGCCGAACTCAAGGCTACGGCCCAGACATACGGAATGGATACCCGGACCGTCCTGGAGACCACTAGCAATATCACCGGCATGGGAGTCCAGATGGGGCTCGCCGCCCATACGGCCGGCACGGTCAGTCAGACAGCCATGACCAGGGCCATAGGCCAGAACGTCGCCCTCCGCGGTGACCCAGGCTTCTTCCGCGTCACCGGCTCCGTCCAAGAGCTGGCGGCTCAGCACATGCGCGACCAGGTTGCCATGATGCACGACCCACTAGGCTCACGTATCATGGCTGCCGAGATGGCCATCGAGACGGGCTCCGTGACTGGTGAGAAAGCTACCCAGCTGCGTACTGCGGCTAAGGGGCTCAACCGCCAGAACGTCGGCAACTTCGACGAACTGTTCAAGCAGACTACTGGCGGGCAGTCAGTCAGCGCCTTGATCCGAACCTTCGGCGATGGTGCCCGCATTGCCTCCCAGCTTAGCCCGGAAGGTCAGGCCCATGCCACCGCGTCGATCAACGCTAACATGAAGGAGCGACAGCTCCAACGTATTGAGTTCCGAGCGGCCGAGATGTTCGGCGCCGGGGCCGCCAAGGACATCACGAGCCTGATGAGTACCTTTGGCGCCAAGGACCTCCAGCAGATGAGCAAGATGCTTGGCAGTGGCGACCGCGAAGGTGCGATCAAGTTGGCTATGTCTGACTCGGCCGTAGTGAAGAACCGCGACCAGGCTGAACGCCTGATCGGCCAGATGGATCGTCTCCAGAGGGTGGGCGGCGGCGCTGGCTCCACCTTGCAGCTCATGGATCGTTGGGCCAGGTCCGACAGTATTGCAGCTGGCCTAACGTCCAAGAAGGAAGACATGGCGAACCTGCGTATGCAGGATCAGGTCATGACGCTTTCGTCCGATCAGACTCGTCAGCTAACAGGTGTGTTCAATCGCGGCGTCCAGGGCTTCCTGGAGATGACTGGCGGTGAGACCACGATGCACAAGTTGGCTTTGACGGCTGCACTTGACCGTAAAGCCGTACGCGGAATGGACATGACCAGCCAGGTGTTTCTCGATAGTAAATCATTTGAGAAAAATGCCAGTGGTGGTCTGACTCCGGCCGGTGCCGGGAAATTTGCAGCGTCGCTACAGAATCTTGTGAACCAAGACCCCGAGCTGGCCATGCGCCTCGGAGTGAAATTCAAGGACCTGCGTGACGACCCAACCAAATTTGCCAAGGAGAACTTCGGCCGAATCATGGGACTCGTGGAAGATCCGTTGGAACGTCAGCGTATATTTCAAGGCAAGACGGCCGCACAGGGACCGCAGGGCCAGTTGTTCTGGGCCGACGCCAATAGGGTGGTCGACCAGCAGATTGGATCGGCTGCGGCCACGATGGGCATCTTCCGACGAGCACTTGGCGATCGTGACGAAGACGATACCATAAGAGGATTTTTCGACCGTGCCAGCGCGCGGCTCATGCAAGGTAAGCTAAATGATCCGGCGTCTCTTGGCGCGGTCTATGATAGTGTCCAGAAGAACGCCTCACTGCTCGACCGTGAATCGCTGATTAAGCTCGCCCGCGTTGATGCTCGCGGTGCTCAACACGCATTGCAGGGCCTTAGCGATGAATTGGCCAAAATGGAGCGTGAAGACGCGGTTTCTGGGAAGCGTGATCCGGAACGCGAACGAAAGATCAGGGATTTACGTGAGCGAAAAATGTCGCTAGAGAATGAAGGCGTCAGCGCCCCGGGCGGAGCGGCCAATAAATTCGTTGGCGTCCTGCAGCTCATGGACGGAAATGGACTAACGATAAAGGTGACGGAGAAGAAGTAATATGGCAAAGGTTACGACAACGGCTACGTCAGGACATACTCCCCAGTACGCCAGCCTGGATGAAGCGCGGGCGGCTTTTCGCGCGGCTCGGCCTTTTAGCGCCCAAGAGCAACAGGCTCTTCGTGATCTTCAATATTTCGACAACAAACCCAAGCCCGTAGCGGTCCCCGCGCCTCCTGATGCGTCGGCCCCAGCAACCCCGGCGCAGCAGGCGGCGGGTGATTACACGCCAAACCAGATTGCCGCCATCGGCTCCGAACCATCCTCGGACTTCAGCACGACCGATCAAGTTAACGGTGGCGAACCGCCGGCCGGCGAATCGACTCCTAGCGACTTCATTGACGCCGGGGAAGGAACTGAGGAACGCGCGGCCCGACTCCAGGCGGAATCTGACGCGATCCAAACGGACCTGTCCGACTCTTTCTTGGCAGCTCGCGGTACGTTCTATCGGGTGCCCCTCCGCACCGGCACCGGTCCTGGCCTGTATGCCGTCGAAGGTCTGAGTCAGTTCATAGACAACGCCCGAAAGGAAAAGAACGAGCAGCTTCGTCGGCGCAAGTTCGATAGTCGCTTCGCGTCACCAACACCAGTCAGTACGGTCATGCAGGAGGAGGACCCTGAGTCTTACTACGCGGCCGTAAACTACAACGAGCAGATCGAGTCTGAGAATGCACGACGCCAGGACGAGGATCGCTTGCTCGCCAACGACAAGAACACGCTGGCCTCAACCCCTGTGCTCATCATGGGGATAGAGATCACCCAAACCGACATTATCTCGGCAGTCTCATGCCTGAACAATATAAAAGTTTTCTACACGTTCGGTCAGGCGTTCGGCAACGTAGTGATCCGCGGCGAGATGTTGCTTGGTCCTCTGGGCAGCATTCAGTCCGACGGCGTCCGGGTCCTGAGCGACTACTTTAACCAGCAACGCGTATCGAACTTGAAAAAGCCGACGACATTTTCAGTAGCTCAGACTGCCTACAAAATGTACATGTCTGGACTGATGATCGGTAACGTCGACGTGGAGTTCCACGTACTGCCATTCGTGATAACTGGCATCCTGATAGATCCGTCAAACCAGGCCAGCAGCCTACTGAACCCGGCCAACCAAATCATTGCCACTGATCAGGTTACGGAGGTTACGACCACGACGATCCGAAGCGGAGCGGCTGAAGCTGCACAGAACGTCCAAGTAACCGCATCTACCCAAGATGCCACGCAATCCATTGCCGATTACCGCCTGGCCAACCCGGCTCCCCAGTACGACAGCGCCGCGCTGTCTCCTGACGAGAAGGCTAAGGTGTTGGCTGCCTTCGATGATGAACAAGCCGCGGAAGCAACGGGTGATTTTGCCGCCACAAAAGCTGCTATTGATAACCGCAACCAAACGATTCAATCGGCCGTCGAACATAGTCGTGTCGGTGAGCAAACCACCGCTGCAGCAAAAGTCCAAGATGCCATCAAGGCCGCCCAGAATGACAGTCAAAAGAACATCACGGCGGCTCAATTGCAAAGTTTGAGCACGTCAGTCAATAACGCCGCAGCAGATCGGACGATCGGCGCAACGATCCCGGGTGCTCAGACCAGCATACAGGCCCCAGTCATTGTTGACTGGACGGCCAGCACGGTTGACTTTAACAAGCTGGTGGCCCAGCAGAAGAAGGCGTACACTGGTCCATCGTATAACGCGCCGCGCCTATGATTAACCGCGCCATCCATATCTTGTCGAACCGTCCAGGTCCTTTTGATCTGTTCGGTTTACCGGTGAACCCTGATTTCGAGCCGCGATTACTTCGGCGTGAGCAGGTGGCTATTCGACGACTCCTGTTGCTAGATCGAGACGATTACTACATCAACGCCCTGCTGGCTGCCATGACGGCCTATCCTGACGTCGCACAGTTTGTCGAGGATGTGACTACGTTCGATCCGCAATATCAGCGGCCGTTCTCGGTCCAGATGGAAGGTGCTGAGTTCTTGGTCGATACCAACCTGCAAGGGCGCTGGCTCGACACGGACAAGGACCTGCCGTTCAACCTGACCTACACGATCTCCTACGCGACGTCCTCTCTGGTGACCATCACGGGAGTCGATCGCGGTAACGTCTACACGGCCAAGTACACGGTCTCCGGTACGGATCCCAATAAGGTACTCCATATCGTATGGCCGGATCAGCTGCCGTTCAACGGCCCACTAAGGCTTAAGCAAACCTGGACCACCGGGGCGCTCGTGAGCATCAAGGTCCGCCCGCAGAACTTCCCCTACGCGGCCCTGGCGAACCGGGTACTGGGCAATGCCTACCTGACGGAGCGTTTGCATCAGCTGCTCCTCCAGGAAGAGTTCAGGGCGTCGGAAGACCCTGTCGAGAAAGCGGCAATGATTGCTGTCGCCCTGATCACCGACGACGTTGAGCCTGGTCATGTTCAGCTGCCCGACGAGAAGCATGACCTTGAGAGCCCGTTCCTTAGCATCACTTGCGATCAAACGGGAATATCGTGTGACAGCACCTTCGTCACCTGTGACCAAACCTGATGTCAACGAACGCCAAAACGGTTCGCGCAGAGGTACTGATCAACTCAGCCGTCGTACCGGTGTCGCAAGTCGTCTTGCGACACCGGGTAAATGAATTACCCCAGGTTACTTTCAACCTTCAGATCGACAACCGTAGCGAAGGCTCAACCGAGATCAATCTGCCCCTCTTCACCAAGTTCGTGGGGGACCAGCAGGAATATCTAATCAACCGTTTTCGTACCTTTAACTTTAATGATCTGTCCAATCAGGGTACGATCGACAAGGCCCTGCGGGCCGACCTGGCCGTGCGGGTCGTGGACGGGGACGACAAGGTCCTGAACTTCTCGGGCTTCCTGTCGCAGCCCAGCTTTTCAGTCTTGCAAGGGGAGCTTGGGCTTACGTTCAACGGTATTCATAGCATGGCCGCCATGCAGAACCTCAACCTGCAGCTCTACACGCTGATCCAGCTTTACGCGGTCCGTAACCTCACGATCCCGACCGGCACCAACGAATCCTTCAACTCGATCGGCACCCACGTGGATGCCATTCTGCAGAACATCTTCACTCAATTCGAGACGGCACTCAATGTCAGCTCACGCAACTTTACCGAGCTTGCCGCCACCCACCAGATCAATAAGGCAGTATACACGAAGTTCGTGAAGAACTTCTTGGACGTCAGTAAGGGACGCACCATAATGCCCCTGGTGAGCGATCTACTCCCGGCTCAACTCCGCGGTTCCGTGCAGGCTCGGGTTGATGGAGAGATCGAGAGGCAACTGCTCGGCGGACAGAACTTCTTAGATATTGTACTGCAAGGCTTTATACCGTCGTTCAAGCTCCAGATGAACTCCAACTGGAACGGACAGACATGGATGGAAGTCATTCGTACTCATGAGGATGTGGGTCAACGTGTCGTCGTGGCACCTATCGAGAACATCAAGTTCGACGTGGCCGCGTCTATCGAAGCTCCGCTACAGCGCGTCTATGTCCGCTGCGGCCGGCTAGAACTCTATGGCTTGCTCGACCAACTTTCTAACGGCAATGACTTGCGACAGATGGCCGCGTTCCCGCCCATCACGGATGCGGAGATCAAAGGACAAGCTCCTGAGTTGGCACCGGGCGTTGCGTACATGGTTGACGCTCCGGAGTGGCTGCAGGACAGCGTGACCACGGCGGACACGCTCAGTCCGACGGACAACTCAGATCACACGCTATCCGCCACACTGTCCAAATTCCGTGCCCAAGAGCAGTCCTTCCGGAACGTACAGGAGCAACGGCAACCCATCCTGCAATGGTTGGCTGAATTCACCTACAAGGATCACTACCTGCGGTACACCAGCGCATTCGTGACAACTCCGTTAATGCTAGGAGTCGAAGTCGGCAAGACCTACTTGGTGAAAGCGCTGGACGGTACCGAGCTGTTCACTGGCTATCTGGTGGAAGTGTCTCATGCGATCACGATGGGACAGAAGGACGGTGTCGCTCGAACCAATCTTACGTTCTCCCACGTCAAAATCAGCGGTGTCAGTCACAACGACTTGTCGTTAGCGCAATACGTCGCGCAGTCTCCGCAACTCGCGACCGTCGAGACCTTCACCCCATCTGCATCTTCCAAGATCCTGCCCGACACTGAGGAATTGGGTCAAGCCTGATAGGTTGACGGTGGACCTGAAATGAGGCATTATGCTGGCATGCAGCAGGATGACAGCAATACCAGGGACCGACAGGGACAAACCCGGCCAAATCCGGCCAGTATGCCCCAAGCGACTGACCTAAATACCAGGTACTTGCAGTGGCGAACCCGGCCAAATCCGGACAACATGTCACAGGTAATCAAGGCCCTGCAACCGCATATCGGTTACTCGGTTCAGGCCATCGGCGCTCACGGAGACCCGTACGTGAACACAATGGCAAACGTCATCGCTGCCCAGGCCGTCAAAACTTACAACCCGGACATGCCCGGTGCGGCCGGTCTACATACTCACGTTAAGAACCAGCTGCAGCAGTTGACGCGCATCGCCCGCCGCTCACGGTCTGTCCTGCAGGTACCAGAACGAACACAGCTCGATGCACTCGCGATCCACAGGGCCAAGACCTCCTTCGAGGAGAAGCATGGCCGGGAAGCCGACGTTGCGGAGCTGGCGGACCACAGCGGATTCTCGGTCAAGCGCATCGAAAAGGTGCTGAAGCAGACCCGCGCCGTACCGTCCGAATCCGCCGTCCCAGGCGACGATGAGCAAGACGCGGTCGATTTCACCCCGGAAGCTATGGACTATGTCTATCATGATGCCGACCATGTGGATCGCAAGATCTTGGAACATAAGACTGGTTACGGCGGGACAGATATTTTACCTCCTGCGCTGGTGGCCCAAAAGCTTGGGCTTACGCCGAGCCAGTTGAGCCGGCGGTCAGCCAGGTTGGCGCTCAAGATCAACGAACTAGAGCAGAGTTTACGAAGGTTGTAAATTTGTGCTATGGCTGCAGCGAAGACAACGATCACACGAGCCCTGAAGGCATTGAAAGACCTTCAGCTGTATCTGACTGCCAAAGTCAGGAAGCCGTTGACGTCGGAGGCGACCTCAGATGGAAAGGGTGGTGAGCTGCTCGCGCAGTACACCGATTACGACCTGCAGGTCAGCCGCGGTGAGATCCGAACATCTGCCGGGCGCTTCGAGACCTTGGCCGAATTCTGCCTGGCGCGGGACTTCCGTAACACGCGGCGCAGTCGTCGCTATATTTACGTTCGTGGTCATCAGGAACGGCTGCGGGCCGCGTTGGCTATCGTGATTGAGTTTGCCGCACAGAACCCAGACATGGATCTGGAAAAGCTGGTCGCCCAGAATCCAGACACCTTGCTTGCGGTGGATTACAAAACGCTCAAACAGGTTTTCTCATGAGAGGCGTACGCATCGATTTTAATAACGGCAGCTTCGACTTCAACGCTCCGGCACGCGACTTCGAGACGGCCGTTCAGAATGCACTGGTCAATGTCGCGACGGACCTGGGCTCCGATCCACTTTACCCGGATCGCGGCACCAACCTCCTGCTAGATGGAGTGTCCGGTCGCCTGATCAATAATGCATGGGCTAACCACTCGGCTAACTTCGCCGCGGTGCAGACTCTCGTGTTCTGCCAAACGGTGGATGACTCTGCTGATACGCACAGGCTGCAGAATTTCCTGCTTGCTCAGGCCAATATTGTTGGGCAGAAGCTTACGTTGTCGGCCCAAGCAGTTGCCGCCGATGGTCAACGTACTGGACTCATCACCGAAGTATAATATGGCTGACAAAATTTCACTCTCAGACTTCATGCCCGCTCCAGCGGACATCGACGCTGCGCGCATTGTCCAGGCTCGCGAAGTCGGCCGCATCTTCCTGAAGTCGTTCTGGCCCGAACTCGACACCCGACCTAACTCAGTGTTCGGTGACACGATGCTCACCCCTTGGGCTACCATGATGGCCGCGCTGGAAATAGCCCACGAACGCCGCGAATCCGACCTTAACCTGACCAATCTATCAAACGGCATCGTCTACAACAATGATTTCGCGCTCAAGTTCCTGGCCTCGCTTGGCGTTACCTCGCGGGGGTCCGTGAATACCACCGGGGTTGTCCGTATGCTGTTCACGGTCAACAAGCAGTACGTGATTGACCCTGCCTCGATTCTCACGTTCAACGGGGTGAACTACAGTTTCAATCCTGAAGAGGGTGATCCCATCGTGATCCAGCCTGTCGGTACCGTTGGGGCTCGCCGCGTCCTGACCCGCATCGGTGAAGGGCAGTACGTGGTTTACTTCCCGGTGTTCGGCGCTCCCGGCGGAACTGTCGCGGATGGTGCAGCCGCCACGCACAACATCTCACACTCCGAGCTGACTAGCATTGTGGCCGTCGGTGACTTTGATTCTGGGCTTCTGGAGGAAGACGTACCTCAGCTGGCCCGCAAAGCCAATCAGATCTTTTACTCGGCTTCGCTGACGACTCGCGGCGGCGCAATAAACTTCGTCCGTCAGCAGTTCCCCGCCATCCCTGGGATCTCGGCAGTCATCACGGGTGATACCGAGATGTTGCGCGACGTGACCAACCCGATGGGCATCCGGGAAGGTAAACTGGACCTCTTCGTGAAGTCCCGGACCTCCTACGCTGCCGCCGAACAGGTCATTACTCTGACGCTAGATACTGAGCTGGACGGCTGGGTCGGTAAGCTGTCCTTCCCGCAGCCGCCTTCATTCTACGATCTCAGTCGCGGCGTCTTCAAGGTTACGAACTTCGACAACGAGGAGTCGATCAATACGGTCTACGCCAAGTCGGAAGACCCGCGCGTAGACAACGTCGGCATCTCGTTCTCACGGCTGGAAACACTGGGCATCCTGGTGCATGACACCGATCCACAGAACTTTCAGAATCACGTGATAAGTACGATCACCAATGCATCTAACAACAGCGCAACCATGTCGGCTGAGGGCGTGTACGCCAGCAACATATTCTCGAACGTATTTGAACGATCCGTATCCGTTACGTTCCAGAAGGTTGAGGTCGTTGAAGACGACGTCCTGGGTTCTGTTCTCGCGGCCGTAGCTCTTGCGGTTGACCTCAATACCCTTGAGACCACCACGGTCTACTTCCTGCCGGACAACACCGGTACGCCGACGATCGGTCAGTCCCGTAAGGACTTCAACTTCGACAAGTTATTCCGTGGCCTGACCCTCAAGGTCAACAGCGCCCCCGGGGACTTCGTGGCAGCCGACCTGGTCGGTACCAAATTCACCTTCTCGTTCCGCGGGCAGACCGCTGAGTTTTCCGTCAACTTCTTGATTGACCCCGTGTTGACCAGCGTGGACGCCAAGCTCTCGGACCCAGAGAACAAGCCGGCCGCCGTGGATGTCCTGACGCGCTCGTTCATCCCCTGCCACATCAATCAGTTCATCATCAATTACAGGGTGCCTGCAGGTACCACGGTGGATCTCGACACTGCGAAAGGTCAAATATTTCAGTACGTGAACGGTATCGCTTACCCTAATGCTTTCGAGGAGTCGGTGATCGGCAACATCATGATGGCCGCAGGTGCCAGCGGTATCACGTCACTGGTCAAGAGCGGCACCATATACCCCAGTCTGGCCAGCATCTTCGTCGACAAGGACGGAGTCGAAACTACTATTCCGCGCGAGATTAGTAGTTCGTTAGTCCCGAGCGTGAATGACTTCGGGGTGGGTGTCAAAAACCTAACCTATATCCTCGATTTCAACACCATCACCTTCAACGCCACCACGTTCTAACATGGCAGTCCCTAAGAATGTTCGTTCGACCCGCGTGGGCTTGACGTTCGCACGGCTGGGCACGTTCTGGACCCATACGTTCAAGGACAAGGCCCAGGTGCGTCGGCTGGTCAACCTGGTTCACCAGACTACGGCTCTGCAACAGTTCGAGTCGACTGCCAACAACCTGGCTGGTATTTCCGGGGAGAAGGACAGGGTTGCCAACGTGGTAGTCTCGTACGACAAACGTGACATCATCCAAGCCGGCGACAAGTTCTACAACGACGTGGGGCTCACGTACGGCGATCTCCAGAACTACCAGTTGGTCTATGGTGGCGGCGACACGCAGTTCTGGGCGCTGCCGATCAAGACCTTCATACCTTTCATCATCCAGTCCCGGACCCGTCGGTTGATCATCGGTATTGACTTCTTTGTCCTGAAGGACGAGTGGATTCTGTTCCGCTCCAATCCGGTCGACTTGTTCGGCAACGAATGGTTCCTGATTCAGAACGGCAAGCGGAAGAACCAAGGCTGGCTCCTGGAGCGTGCCGTAGGTGCTGCTCCGGCTGACACCATCGACCATGTGGTCAACTACGCTCGCAATGACCAATCTCCCCGCGCATTGGAGCTGGCGCTGGCGTCCGTGGCTGGCCTAAAGATACTGAAGACCGACGAACGACTTCTCATCGCCCGTCCGGATGGCCCGGTCACCACGTATACGTTTGAGAATGAGACGATCCGGGTCGGCTATCCGCACGAACGGCTAGAGGTCGGCAAGCTGTACCGCAAGGACCACATCATCGGGACTGGCGTTAAGGTTTACCCTGGCGGTCCAACCAACCCGGCATGGTGGCGAGCGATCGACTGGCGCGGCGGACTCTCACTCGATCCCATTATCGATTTCAAGGGTCTCTTTCTGAAGGATGAGGACGTGACCGCCTATGCCTCCGGTACGGACGCTGACAGCGTCGCTGGCAGCAAGGTACATGCACGGCTTGACCTCACTGGCAATTGGGACCTGGAGCATGTTTACTGGGACCGCGTTGCCGCACGGGAGACCAATCAAGGCTTTTTCCTGAACACGGTCCTCAGTCTGCTGACCGACCAGCAGGTCGCTTCGGCCCGGGTCGACGAGATTGGCACCGGGTATGCGGTTGATGACACGATCGTTCTGGCCGGCGGGACTTATACGGTGCAGGCGATTCTGCAGGTCACGGCGGTCGATATGTCCGGTGGTGTAACTGGTGTAAGTGTCCAGGAGGTTGGGGCTTACACGGTAACGCCTGAAAATTCTGTTCAGCAGGGTAGTACCAGCGGATCCGGTGTCGGTGCTGCCTTCACGCTCCTGTGGGCATATAGTCCGAGCGCCTATGACGCCTTGGTGGAGCAAACGGCTCTGGCGAATCGGTTGAACCAGATCCTTGGCTATCCCAGGGAGCAGCTCAATCCCAAGGTACTGCCACACAACAAGCTGGCTAATCCGATTGACATTTTCTTCCTCGCGGCCCTGAACCCGCGGTGTCTGGTAATCACACTAGATCAGCAAGTAATCCCTTACGCGAACCAAGCTGCCCTGTTCCGGTACATAGCGCGAGAACTGCCGCTAGGCGTCTTGTCCATCGTGTTCTGTTACGGTCCCGGACTGCCAGAGGATACGTTCGGTCTGGACGACTCAACCGAGGAAGTTTCGGTTATTGACTTCGATGCGGATGATCTACATCAACCCGAAGAGAACTTCGATCTGGTAAACAGCTTGGATGTCGTTTCGATCACGCAGGAGACATGACGCACAGCGCGTATTGTCGGAACTGGCGACTTGATAGTCAGGTCGTGGCAGCGTAAACTTCCGTACTATGGACACGATGAAACTGAGCCTGCGGCTCTCGACACACATTCGCATCCGAAACTTCGATGCAACGGGTAACCTCGTGCGTGAGATTCAAACTCATAATGATTTCACAAATGCCGCGGCTGATATTATCGCCACCGCACTACTTCGGTCCGGTCCCTCCGCTGTTACGTTCCTGTATGCTCGCTACGGTGGCGCCTTGAATTCAGGAAACGAAGGTATCATCGTTCCGGCCGACAACGACATCAAGAAGACCGTGCGGGGTGACTTTGTCGCCGCAGGTGGTCCTCGTGGCGGTCTGTGGGTTCCGCTCCTCGCGACCCCTATTCAATCATCTTCTGACACAACGATATACGTCGGCAATAGGGTCACCTACATGTTCCGTATTCCGTCGAATATCTCGGTAAGTCAAACCGAAGGCGCGACCTTCGACGCCTCCACCAGCTACATCGCCGCGTTGGGCCTGGCCGTCAGTCCGAACTTCAATAACAACCGTGCTGAGGACCTGATCATGACGGTCTTGCAATACCCGGATTTCACTCCCACGCCCGAGCCCTTCCTGGTGCCGATGAGCGGACAATCGGCCATCGACTACACGGTGAATTTTATCTCATAAAATCTTATGCCATTTAAGGACCCAGCCAAGAGAGCCGAGGCTCGCCGCAAGTGGAAGCAGCAAAATCCACTGAAGGAGCTGGCGTACAATCGAAAAAGCGACAGAAAACGTCGCGAAAGAAAGTTGGTAAAGCTAAAACTTTGGCGCGAAGTAAACAAGGAAGTACTGGCAGCCAAGAGAAAAACCAAAAGACAACTAGATCCTTCTGTACGTGCGAAGCAACGTGCGTATGAGACACGGCGAAGACAGGAAGATCCACAGTACAGGATTAGAAAAAATTTGCGTGATCGCACCAGGACTGCGCTGATGAAAGGGCTTGGTAGAAAATCTGCGTCCACTTTGGCACTCATTGGGTGTTCGTGGGAATATCTGATGCTGCACATCGCCAGGCAGTTTCAGGCAGGCATGTCTTGGGAAAACTACGGACTGTGGGAGTTGGACCATAAGCAACCTTGCGCTAGTTTTAACCTGACAATTCCGGAGCAGCAACGCATTTGCTTCAACTGGTGCAACATCCAGCCGTTGTGGAAAACTGATAATAGAAGAAAGAGCGACAAGCTCGTAGCTTGATATGGAAGACTTATCCAAAATTAAACATGTTGCGCCCGGTGACCCGGTAGCCGCAGAAGTAACGTCGCAGCCAACGCGGGCGATCGAGCTTCGGCTCAAGCAGCTGCAGGAGATCAGCTCCTCGGCCTCGGGCAACAGTAACCGCCTAGTCATCCCGAACGTCCGCATCGCGTCTTCGGTGGCGCTTTACAATACAGTCTATTTCGATCCCAACACGGACCAGTTCGAGCAAGGTCTGGCTGGCGTGACGGTCAAATCCGACACGTTCACTCTCAACCCCTCGGCGGTTGCCGTGGGTATCGTGGTGGCCCGCAAGTCCTCCACGGTTGCGGACGTCATGGTCGGCGGCTTCGACACGCTCGACACCACGAAGCTCACCGCCCTCTTGGAAACCGGCGAAATCTTCCAGCCCGGAGTGCCTCTGTATCTTTCGGCGCGTGAGCCGGGAAAGCTGACGCGCTTCGCTCCCAACTTCAAGGTACAGGTCGCACTCACCAGTGACAGTCACTTCATAGTGAATCCGGTGTACTCCGACCCCGACGCAGTCGAGGTCGTGTACCGCAACCAGCTTGGTATGCGGCCGGTCGGTTCGATCCGCTTGATTCCTGCCGAGAACGTCCGGTACCAGATCGTCGGCTTCGACGCCTTGGAGAACTACGACATCGGCGACGCCACGGCCTGGCGTACCACCTTTGACCCTGCGTCGACGGTCGACAACCACAAGTCCTTCGGGTACTGCGTGGCCGACTCCGTAGTGACCAAGCAACCCAAGAGCCCGGTATTCATCAAGATCGAGGTCGCGCGGACAACCGGCGCGATCACCTGCTCGACAGCGGACGCATTCGCCGATCTGGAAAGTGATACGTTTAACGTTCAGACCCTATCTGCTCCGAATAACCTGAACGGTGTTACGTTCAACAACGTCCGTACCTACGTGGTGACGGATCGTGCTGGTGCCACGCTCGGTACCCTTTCGTTCAAGTTCACCGACGGGGACATATCCTTCAAACGTCGCGTCTACTTCGAGTACCCGGACTCCTTCCAGGGCTGGAAAATGGTCAGCGACCCGTCCGAAGCTACCGCGGTGGCGACCATCGGTATCGGCAACCTGACCGGCATCGACCTGACCGACGGCGGCACTGGCTGGTCCAGTGCCCCGACCGTGCAGATTATCGGTGGCGGCGGAACTGGCGCCCAGGCCGTGGCCACTACGGACGGTAATGTCATAACGAGTGTCACCATTATCGACTCGGGCTCTGGCTACACCAGTACCCCTGCGATCGCATTCGTTGGCGTCGGTACTGGCGGTACCGCCACGGCCTACATAGACGGCGTGGTCAGCGTAGAAGTCACACATGGTAGTTTCGGTTACTCAACGGCACCCTCGGTAGTATTTACGGGCGGTGGCGGCTCCGGGGCGACTGCTGAGGCCGTCATCAATGACGCCGGTATCATCACGGCCATAAACGTCACGTTCTCGGGCGGCGGTTACACCAGTGCTCCGACCGTTACCTTCACCGGCATGGTGGTTGACCTAGACGTCACCAATGGTGGAACCGGCTATATCTCGGCCCCCACGGTCACGATCGCGCCTCCTCCGTCCGGTACGACCGCTACGGCCATCGTCAATTTCTCCGGCGTCCTGCTGCGGGACGTCGACCGAGCGGCTGGCGGCGTCGACTACACGTCTGATCCGTCCGCTCGCGTAGCAACGGATGACGGCGGCTACCACTCTCTACTCAAAGCCGAGATCTCCACGAACAGTGTCGTCGGAATACCGGTGACCTCCGCCGGCTCCGGCTACAATACACCCCCTCAAATCAGCTTCAGCGGTGGTGGCGGATGCGCAGCCGCTACCGCTTCCGTCTCTGGCGGCGGTGTCGTGTCAGCTTCGGTGTCCTTGCCCGGTAAGGGCTACACCAGCCTGCCGCTGGTCCTCTTCCATAACGCCACCGGCACTGGGGCTGAGGCTGTAGCTACCCTCAAGGCGATCCAGGCCAAGGTTATGCTCGGTGGTGAAGGCTACCTGGTCGGTGACTCCATCACGCTTGCGGGCGGAACCTTTGGTACCGGTGCGGTGGTCCAAGTGGCCAGTGTTACGAGCGCCAACGGTATCGTTGGCGAAATCACGGCCGTTACGGTCCTAACTCCGGGGTCTTACTCCGAACTACCCGGCAATCTCGTCGAGCAGGACATCACGAGCGGTGTCGGCGTCGGTGCCAACTTCCGAGTGTTCTGGGGCGTAAACGATCTCACCATCACGGACCCGGGCTCCGGCTATGTTGGTGCCACGACGGTCTCGTTCGCCAACGGCGGTCAGGTCCGCGCGACGCCCATCATGGACTCGGGCGACGGGATCGACCACATCGTTATATCTCACGCGGGCGCCCACTTTACGTCGGCTCCCACGGTAGTCCTGTCTGGCGCTGTCGCCGCCGTGGATCCTGTTCTCGGGGCCGCGGTGATCGACGGGGACGGTATCCTGTCTCTCATCACCATCACGGACCCCGGCATCGGGTTCGGTCAGTTCGGCCCCGGCGGGGTGGAACGAATCGTCATCCGCTCCGGTGGTACTGGTTACACTGCGACTCCGGCGGTTGTACTTGTGGGCGATGACGGTTCCGGTGCGACCGCTACGGCGTTCGTCAGCGGCGGCAAGGTTACTAGCGTGCTCGTTACGGCACCTGGCAATAATTACAGAAATCCTCCCGTGGTTACTTTCGTTGGCGGTAATGGATCTGGCGCGGAAGCGGCAGCTTATCTACAACGTGCGGTCGGGTTCAGTGGTGGGGGTCGCGCCGTCTCCGGCGTCCCAACGGTCACGAACGGATCGGTCACCGATGTACAAGTTACCGCGGGCGGAACTGGCTACTCGGCCAGCTTCCCGGTGAGCTTCATTGGCGGTGGCGGTTCCGGTGCGACCGCTACGGCGTTCGCCACGGCAGGCGTCGTCACCAGCGTCCTGATCCTTACTCCTGGCTCTGGCTACACTACGGCTCCGGCGGCTGACTTCTCGGCCGGCCTCGGAACTGGGGCTACGGCCACGGTTACGATCTCTCTCAATGAACTTGAACTCGACGAGGTCGTCGCAACCACGCCGGGCTCGGGGTATTCCTACCAGCCTCGTCCGGTGTTCACCGCGGCGCCTGGCGGTGGGGCTGAGGCAACCGCCTCCGTCCTGGCCGGCGCAGTCACCAGCATCTCGGTTGACAACGGTGGCTCCCGCTTTACGGTGGCACCGATCGTCATCTTATCAGGTGGTGGCGGCTCCGGGGCCAAAGCTTCCGCCTCGATCACGAACGGAGTGGTCACCAGCATATCGGTCGACGCCGGCGGTACAGGCTATTCCAGTGCCCCTACGGTCAGCTTCTCGATGGGTGCCGGCGCCGAGGGTGAAACCCGACTCAAGGCGGTATCCGCCACGGTCCTCGCGGCCGGTGCTGGTTACGCGGTAAGTGACACCATTACGGTGAATGGCGGCGATCCAGACAGTCCGCTGATCCTGGACGTCGTTTCAATCGGTTTTGCCGGTGACATCACGGCAGTCGCCATAAATGATGCAGGCTCTTACAAAGTGGTCGCCCCGAACGGGAGCGGACAGCTTAGTACGTCTGGCACTGGTGTCGGTGCCACATTCGCAATCGATTGGGGCGTCGAGAAGACCATCATCACGGCCGGCGGTCAGAACTACCCAACGCCTCCAATCATCGGATTTTGTGGCGGCGGGCAGGCCGAAGCCTACTTCGTCCCTGGCGGTGAGGTCCTGAGCCTCACGATCGACATTCCCGGCGACGGTTATACATCTCCTCCGACAGTCTCCTTCACGGGCGGCGGCGGAACTGGTGCAGCCGCGGTGGCGACCATCAGTGGCGACGGCGGCTCCCGTAGCGCAACGAAGCTGCAGATCCGAACTTATCACGACGATTACGACGACAACGCCACGGTTGAATTTCCGGCGCCAAACCAAGCTGATTTCTTTTACAATCTGTTCGCGGACCCCGTGGCTAAGAGCCGTTGGCCGTCCGTACCGACGGAGAAGACCACATTCCTGATGAACGGCCTCGAAACCCTCACGGGCGTACTCAATGAGGGCACCAAGGACTTCGACACCGTCGACTGCGACGTCGGCCTCTCCCGGAAGGCCATATATTGGACAACGAACCACATCGACGCTTGTCCGTGGGATCGGTTCTACGAGACCTTCCGGCGCGAGCCTGGAACTGGCGGAACCGACAACATCCTGCCAGGCACCGGCGATGATGCCCAGGATACAAACTTTCGTTGGTGGGAGCACACCTACAAATACGAACCCAATCGCAATAAGGGCTGGCTGTATATCAACCGACTCAGCCGGTTCCATCAGTCTGGCCGGGTGGTTAGTCTCGCGGTCGAAAGTCCGTTGCAGTTGATCAACCTGGAGAATGGGCAAGACAGTGGTGGTCGTCCTCTCCCTGGACAGCTATTGCTACGTCTGAACAACCAGACCAATATCTTGTCGGCGGTAAGCCCACAAATAGACATGTCGACCACTGGCACCGTGGTGGCTATCTACCAGAACCTTACGGGTCGCAACGTGATGCTCTCGTCCGTTATCCTTACGACAATCTTCCAGCTCACCGGAGCTGGGTCAGTCGTTACAGCAAACAACGCACGGATTACGATCGGTACCCAGGCCGGAAACTTTCGGAACATTATCGGCAATCTGAATCCGAACACGGTCACCCAGGCCGGCCGCGATTGTAACCTCATCGACCAGAACCAGGTCAAGGAGCTATTCCCCGACGAGGACTTTGCATACTCACTCATCGCCCCCAATGAGATCGTCTACCTGAAGGTGGATGAAGCCGCTGGCGGTCCAATCCAGTCGCAGATTGCTGTGGCCCGCCTCAAAGGTCACGTGCTCTAATTCGTTATGGCCTCGATCAAACTGATCAAATATATGTCCGAAGCCCTCACGGGGCAGCCGGCCAATCAGCAGGTGTGGCCCATCAGCATCACGGCTGAAGGTATCGACATGCCCAGCGAGATCTTCGTCTATCACATCGCCGTAGCCGGAAGCGCCTTCGATGGCGACATATTTGAGTGTGTTGCCAGTCCGCCCCAGCTGCATGAACTTCCTGCTAACCAAGCGGCTCCGATCAGCGAGGATTACCAGGTTCCGTTCTACCGTCGGAATATTTGTGAATTCTTTGCGAGATCGGCCTCTGAAGCTCAGCGCATCTGGGAAGTCATCCAAGAAGACGTCGCCATCCTGGTCCGGGATGTCAATGCCAGCAATACCCTCACGGCGGTTGAAGTAGCAGCCGTGACCGAGGAAGCAATCGTTCAGGAAAGCCAAAGCATGCACCCTCCAATTCGTCACCTTCTGTCTTATCATCCATGCGGCGTGGCCGGCCTCGTCGTCGACGTGCAGACCATCTCGGCCCCATTCACGCCCGACAAGGACGGCTGGCTACCAACCAGCCAGGCAGGTTCATTCCTACCTCCTCCCGGCGGCGTCTTGTTCTACAACATCGAGCAGGATCCCGAGCTTAAGGCGTTGTTCCCGCTCAAGGAGCCCTGGAGTGGACATCAACTTACGCGCAACGGCATCTTGCTGCAGTTTGGCGTACACTACACGATCACGAAGGACACGATCTGGTGGCTGGAGTTCAACCCTGCGACACTCGCTGCGTACACGCGCTTGACCGGACAGGTCCAAGATGCCAACTTTCCGTGGCCTGTTGATTACGTTAACCGGAACAATCCTGGCGACACGACCCCTAATTTCACCTTACAGATCTTCCAATGAGTAACTTTGCCATTCCGGGGTTTATGGTGCCGGAGACCCCGAAGAACGATGAGCGTATTTTCGCAACGCCTGACGGTACAATCATTTGGGACGTTATGCCCGCTCCCGACGATCGGCAGCTGCCTGTCTTCGATTTTGAGCTGTCGCTCTTCCATCGTGGTAAGGACATGCGCCGATTGGTGATCGACCAAAACCAGATCACGTTAATGAATATCGCGAACGAACTGGGAAGTCGGATCATTCGGGCCGTCATACCGGCAAGCTGCGTAGCCATCGAGCCCGGAACCTTCCGTCTTGAGGCGTTTATGGGGGCAGGGCGTCAGCGCGTAGCTGAGAAGTGGGTCACGGTTGAACCGTCAGTGGTCAATGAAGCTGTCCTGCAACTCAACCAACTTCACGATTGCCCGACTTGGCTCAAGCCCGACACATCGTCCTGACCGGGCTCCTCCGGGTCTTCTGCAGAGTCATCAATCCGCAACTTAATCGGCCGTCCATAAAAGTCAGACAAGAGGGCGGTCAACCTCTCTGCATCTACCAGGAGGTTTTTTGCTCCGTACGGCCGAGGATTTAACCCGGCTGCCTGCAGCTCCCCCATAAGGGTGCTGCGACTCTTATTCATACGACGCACGAGTGCGATGGCGGCCTGATCCACCAGGCTGAACTTAAACAACCGACTAGGGTCAACAGGGGCGCACCGGAGCAAAATCTCAAACAACAGCGGTGTCTCATTAGAGAGTAGGTAGTTGCCTCGGTGATCGGTATACCGCTCGATAGCTGCCTGACCTTCGCGCAACAGCACGGGATAATTAGGCAGCTCGCGAGAGACCAGTTGATGGCTGACTCCCCGGGTACGCAGGAAGCCCTGGATGACGCTGTGAAAGATGTTGCGGGCCAGCCATATAACCTGGCACTTCTGCTCTGGCGTCATTGGTGCGCCAATGACGGCTCCAGTAGGTGAGACAATGAAACATGGGTAGCTCAGTGTACGGAGCAGTTCAGGTGCCGCGCATTTGACCATACACGGAAACCCGTTCATAGCTTCAAAGGCCCATTTGACTCCTACGTCCGTGATATAAAGCGGACCCTTCTGCTCCAAGCCGAGCAGTACGGCCGTTAAAATCTCGGTAGTATCTTTCCCGGCGTGAACCTCGATAGGTCCTAGCGGGGCTTTTAGGTACGCGCGAAGTATCATGGCCACTACGAGCGCAATAGCGGTACGAGCAGCCGGAGGAACTTCCTGCTTCAAATCGCACGTCGGTACCTCCGTGAAGCAACAAAACTGGTCAAAATGTTTACGGCCTGGATGTGGAATACGAGAGCTGGTCTGTACCCCCGTGGTGCGAATAACCCAGCTGGGAGTCTCGTACACATCCAGTCCAGTCCACCCAAGAGCGCCCACACCGCGACGGCTCATGACTTCAGAGACTTGCTGCACCATAATGGCCCGAATCAACTTTGAATGGGTTGAGTCCAGGATACAGGGAAGCTTGGATGCAGAGTCCGGCAAGGTCTCACTGACAGCAGCTTGCGCCAGGAACTCCAGAACGTCGGGCTTGGTCAGGTCCTTTTTCCTGATCGAAACCGGGTAAGTTCGGTTGTCGAAAATAAGTCGGCCGGCGTAGAAGACCTCAGACATTTTCCCTGCATCCATGAAGGTCAGGGCATAGTCGATGTGGATCAGGAAGTTCGTCAAGGCAATGTGTTCGGTCCCCTTGATCGCAATTAGCCCGGTAGTCGTTTCTCGGATCTCGTACGGCCCTGAGCGATACACCCGAAGCTGGTCCAGAAGAACTTGCAGTTTAGTTGCCTGACTGAAAAGCTTTGCATCTTTCAAATCTTGTTGTAATCCGACCACAAGATCTTGCTCGTGCCGTATGAATGTCAGGACTTCGCGAATCGTGGGGTCAATCTTTTCGCTTGTCAAGAGGCGGGCCAACTCTCCAGTCACGAACTGCTGAGACATCACGCGGGTATTGTCGGGCAGTTGAACCTGCAGTGAATGGAAATTACGACGGTGCAGAATAATGTCCTTCAAGGAATGCGTCGAGTAGGCGATCCCAACGTTGAGTCGATAGTCGTTGTACTGGTTGGCTGGTGTCTGACGAACGCAGACGACGCCACGCATTTTGTCGGCACTGGCGAACTCGGCCGAGTACACGCGACAGACCTCCATGTCCTTACGAAGGATTCGGGACTCTATCCAGTGAGTACCGAGTATACCAAAAAAGGTTGTGCGACAGCGCTCGACCTCGACCCACTGATCAACGCCAGTCCTGACATCCACCACACGCCAAGCGGCAATGGTCCAGGGGTTGCGCATATACGGGAAACACGCGTATGTTCCTTTGGTGTCAAACTTTGCATCTATGAGACCGTGGATAGCCTGTCCGGTAATGCCGAGTACGAAGGGGGCTACCGCAAGAGGGTTGAGCCCTTGCTTGGTCATCCACATGTTCACGATCGCCAGCTGTGGATCGTTTACGATATTACCTCTCATCCTAATGAACGTCATGAACTTAGCTCGACGTTCAGCAGCTTCACCGATTGTAACATCGCGGTACAGCTCCGGAGAGTAGCTGCCTCCGGTCAGCAGGCTGCCGTAGGTGCAGATCAGGTAGTCAATCGCTGACTCATAAGACCCTGACCTGAATGCCAGGAAGTCCAGTATGCTGCCGGCGATAAACTTGCCGGATTCCGTTAGTTCCACGATGCCACCTTGGTCAACGCGGAAGCGTAATCCTGCGTCCTCAAACACATAATTTCGCGGGCTTACTTCCTTAACCTCGATCCCCAGCGCGTGGAGGACCTGCCAAGCATCCATCTGCTCAATCTTCAGTTGCATATTGTTTAGCCCCAGAGTATCCTACCGACGTATGGATTTCATCACTGATCAGTCCGGTCGGTACCTGGTTCAGCTCTCCAGGCTACTCGACGTCCCTGACTTCGTCAAGAGCGCCGCAGTCGATCTTGATGAGGTCGCCGGACTTCAGCCGCATGAATTTGCCGACTCTGTTAACCGCGAGTTTCCTATTGTGGATCCGGGTCAAGTGTACCTTGGGCTGGCGTACGTGAAACTCGCCGGTATCGAGAACCCCCAGCTGGTTACCCGGCTCAAGCGCGCCGCCGCCCTCCACAAGATTGAGGGAGAAATTGCCAAACTGGACGAAGTCCTCGGTGCGCAGACCAAGCAGGCCAATACCCATGATTTTGCAGTCACGATCGATTTTGAGGGCGCCCCGGATCACATGAAGGTCGCCGGCATCAAGAATTTCTATCCGATCCATACGCCGGAGGCCATCGAGAATTCAGCCCGCCAGATCTGTGCTGATCAGAGTCGAATACCAATGGGCCTTTTCATCGCGGGCTGTCAGGCCCTCGTAAAGGCTGCGCGTACTCATGCGGTACCACCGCGGCTGATCCCGTCCACGGTTTGGGAGTTCGGCGATGATTACTTCGTGGATTACGACCACGTGTCGTTCCAGGCTGCGAAGCGGGCTAGCGTCACGGGTGATGAAATTTACCGCGAGATCGCCAAGTCTGCATCTGAGGATCTCAACACTCCCATCGGGGATTGGATTGACGCTTGGCGTGAAGCTGATCACCAGCACGGCATTGAAGGCAAGCCGGGAGTGAAGGATGCATATCTGGTCTTTTACTCAGGAGTTGACAAGCAAGCGTTCGATCAGCGTATGGCTGACTGGCTTGTGGTGGGTGGTGCGGCCGTTCCCAAGAGTGCATTGGCCGCTGTGCCGCTCGACGCGCTCCGGAAGAATTTCCCTTCGGCGGTGGCAGGTGATTTGACGACTCTTGTCAAGCATGCTACCAATGATACGGGAATGAAATTGCAGGAAGTCTGTCAATCCTTGTCAGAGCCGGTTCAGAAGGTTCTTCTGAGTCTGGTTCTGCGTCATGCCTGATGAATCTCTCGGACTTGAGTCAAGCACGACCGACTCTTAACCAGAAGCAGGTTGTCGCTGCCCTTATGGACGCCGCGACTTATGCGACCGTCCTTCACGTCATCCTTCTCGTCAAGTATGGCGAGGACATCTACGAGGTTGACCCTTTGGAGTTATACGCACGTATCAAAGACGACTTCGGCGTCACGCTACCGGAGGCCAACGAGCAGCGCATCCAGGCAATTCTTTTATCGACCAGCACTGATGCATTCTACGAAGACATCCGTGTGTTCACCGCTACTTGTAATACCCTTTTGGCCGGCGATCCGGGCTTCGAGAGTATGGACGATCTTTCGGTCGCCGAGATATTTTGGGCGCTATTCGAGGTTGAGTTGAACCACGGCGAAGAAGAACCTTGTCCGGAGATTCAAGCAATGATCGCCCATGAAGTACGTGAAGAGGCCGAAGATAGCTCCGGCCTAGAACGTCCGAATTATGTATTGGGCGAGCTGGCCGAGCATAGGAAGAATTTGAGAAACCAGCTTATTAAGATCGGCATTAAGGATTTCGAGCTGCCCAAGATCTCCTAGCTGGTTTCGCCCGCCACCTCCCCCCCCCCACCGCCAAGGGTCTTTTCGTGCAATAGACCCTCTGTACGTGCTATAAGGTTTTGGAGAGACCCTAAAGGTCAATCCTATGTTATGTAGTATTACATAATGAACACCACTAACCATAATCACAACTAAACAACAACGCTTATGAAAAACTTGAAATCACTCTTCGTCGTTAACCTCGTCGCTTCGGCCATGATCAGCTTCTTGCTGGTCGGCTTCCTGCTTTACAGATCTCAGCCCAAGACCAGTGAGGTCATTATCGACGTCAAGGCCGAAACCGCCTTCGCCGTCTCGGCCATGATCAGCTTCTTGCTGGTCAGCTTCCTGCTTCATAAATCTCAGCCCAAGGCCAAACTCAAATCATGATCAGCTTCTTGCTGTCAATGCGCCAACCAATAAAGTTATGGAAACCAAAGCCGCGCCTCGGAGATACGATATGGAATCACTCTTTGTCGTCATCTTCGCCGTCTCGATCATGATCAGCTTCTTGCTGGTCAGCTTCCTGCTTCATAGACCTCAACCCAAGGCCAGCGATGTCATCATCGACGGCAAGGCCGAAACCGTCCGATAATCGTCCGATAACCTATGTCGACCATCCGATCCCTCCAACGCTCCATCCTGAAGCACAAAGGCAAGCAGGCCGGTATGCCGGCCCGACTTGCCGTCGCCCCGTCCAGCAGGCGGCGTATGTACAAGCTGCGTAAGCTTCAGGCCGATCAGGCGACGATCCAGGCCGCCAATGCGGCGGCTGTGGCGGCCGATCCTCAACTGGCCACCCTAAGTGATGAGGAGCTCGCCGCGCGTAACTTGGCAGAGGTCGATCGCAAAGGTTGATTGACGAGACAGAGCCGACGGGGCTACCATATCTTATGGCTATACTAAAATGCCCCGTCGGCCTTCGTGGGTTATTCTCCCTGAAGACATTGGTCTTCCTCCTGTCTTGTTTCGTCTGCGTCGAGTTCACCCTGCTATCGACGCAGATTTCTACGCCGAAAATACAAACCTCCAGTAAGGTCCTGCTTGCCGAAAAGCTCTCCCGGGTAAGCGTAACGGTCATTGCCGGAAACCACACAGGTACCGGAATCATTCTGACTCGCCATACCAAGGATGGTAAAAAGTTGCACTTGGTCCTGACGGCTGCCCACGTGGTCGAGGAATGTCGCATCACCGTCACCCGTGCGAAGATCCCCCAGATCGAGTTCAAGACCGCGATGGTGCGCGTGGAGGACCGATATGACGGTCGCGTAGTGCGGTGCGCCGATTATCCAGCTGAGATCATTCAGTACAGCAATGCTGAAACCGGTAGAGATCTAGCAGTTTTGAAGATTCTGGACCCGAACTTCCCGGACGCCAATACAGAGTTTTACGCAGACGGTATCCCTGCTCCCGGTACCGACATATATCACTACGGCAGCATGTTTGGCCTATCAGGGTCGTTCACGTCTGGTGTGGTGAGTCAAGTCGGCCGTAACCTGGAAGGGCAGCTGTTTGACCAGGTCAACATTGCGGCATATCCAGGATCCAGCGGTGGGGGTATTTTCGTCGAAGATGGCAGATGCGTTGGCCTCGTGCTCCTGCTAAGAGCTCCTGCTGTCGTATTTATCGTACCGGCCCGTGAAATAGAAATCTGGTCGCTTAAGGCTGGATGCCGATGGCTGACAAACCCGTCAGTCAAAGTTGATACTGACAAACTCTCCAAGTGGCCTGTCGAAAATGACTGATCTGCTTTGCAGCTTTAGGGCTGCAAGGAAAACGCAGAGACACCGTCGCATCCGCGCCTCTTCGCTGGGGCGCGGGTTTTGATTTTAGCACTTCCATCTTTTTATCTATCACATGGAAAAGGTCAATGTTTACAGACTTTCGTCCTGCCCGATGATCCACACACCCGGAATATTCAAGTACTGGATTAACGGTTATCGCACGACTCCCGAGTTTTCGTTCTGGCATGCAGCTATGGGCTTTCCCATGCTACCCGCCGCGCTGATTGCAGACGTACTGTCAGAACGCTGCCCGTACAAGGTCGAAGGTGACGTCGTAGTCATCGAATGGTCTAAGCCGATGGGCGAGTTCACAGAATATCACAAGCAGGAGGAGATGGTTGAAAGCGGTGATTAACGTCAACAGGCACGTGATTGCAAAGAACCGGATACTCGCCCAACGGGCAGAGGCCGGGGAGATTGGTCGCGAGCTTGCCGAGGCCGACATGGCCCCTACCCTGTCAGTCAAAACCTGCAAGTCCAACCGGTACACCAAGCACGTCCTGATCAAGGATCGCACCGGTCGTGTTATCGCCCAGGTGGTCTATCGTCCGTTCAAGCCGTTGTCCTGCGGGGCCACGGCATGGATCGAAGTGATGGATGCCAGCAACGTGGAGGTCATCAATGTCCGCAAAAGTAACCAATCTAAAAGCCCGCCGCCGAGCACTCGCCGAGGAACTCGCCGAGGAGCTCGACCTGCACGTGTCAGACGTCAAGTCTGCTCCCTATGACCAGGCACTACTGATTGTCCGGCCGCACAGCGCGCCCGAAAGGGAGTATCTGGTCTTGACCGAACCGGAGGCTCGTCGTCGCACGACTGAGTACATCAAAGAATCCCTGTGGGCATTCAGGGCTGAGTTTGTGATCAAGTACACCTGTCTGCCGGCAGACTCCGTTCCGATGGTGCGAGGCTGGCAGGAGACTCAGTGTGAAGGCGCCAACGAAACGCTCCTCAAGCTTGTTGGACGTAAACTGCACAAACTCATCGATGACGCGGTGGCGGCAGACGGTCGAGGATGTTTCCTTGCCGGCTACGATCACGAAGAGTTGCGCCGGGGTCCCTGGTACATCTATCGCACACACTGAGTTTATGGCCGGCATTGCAAGTCTGCCTACGTGGCCCGCAAGGCTGAGGAACTCAAATCAAAAAGCGCATAATCATGCCGATAATCAAAACCGATTCGTGCTACTACGACGGTCCGTTCAAGCGGACGGTGAGGTTCGCCAAGAAGGACGGCTTCACATGTGAACTTCCGCCCGCGGCCTGGGCGGTCGTCGGTACACAGAAAGCCGTCAGTAACACGCTCGACGGCTGTCTCAGGGAGTTTGAGCGCCTGGTCAAAGCCTGGCGGTCGGCATCCTCCACAACTCGCGAGGTCCTGGTGTACCAGGTTCATCGAAAGGCCCATATCTGCGAGTCGGGTAAGAACACGGACGATGCCTTGCGCAAGTACATCTTCCGGGCGGACGACCTGGGCTTTGAAGAAGGTATGGGGCTGACCGTCTGTGCCGGGGTGTTCGTGGAAACGAAGATCCAGCTAGGCGGTGACGTGCGTTACGAGTACAAGCTCATCAACGGTCGCCTACCTCTAAGCATTGAGCATGGGGCCGGCGGACATCACGGGCTGATCTCGGGGTGCGGGAAGTATCAGCAGGGAGCGATGCTAACAACCCCGGAGCTGGAGGCGTTCTTCACCGGTATCGCCCTCGGGCTGGAGAAGCTGATCCTGATGTTCGACCAACTCAGGGATGAGAAGAAGCTTCTGACGTTCGCGGCCGAAGGTCTCAAACTTTTGGCGCCACCGTCAGAACCCGTTATCGAGAAAACGCTCCCGGAAGGTTCATGATGAGATCAATCGCTGTGCCCTTGAGGGTCTGCTCAAGGCGCAGCCGAATAGAATCGTCAGCAATCAGCGGTTCACCAAGCAAGAGTCGACCCAACACGTAGGCATAATTTGCCGCCTGAATGGTGTCACTCGGCTTGGTGGCCGAGGGGAGGTAGCGCATGGTGGTAACGCCACCGGGAGATTCGCACGGAGCGCGGAACACGTTCAGGAAGTCCAACAGGAGTGGCTGGGCCTGATCCCACTTGTAACAGCGGATACGCTTACGCTTGATGGCATTGTACAAGTCTGTGATTGACTCCGTCTTGTTGAGCTGCCACTCGTTGATCGTGTGGGGACTGTCCGACTCGCCGAAGTACACGGCGGTCGGTCCCATGTACCGGATCATCAGGTGGCGCTCTGCGGGCAGGAGTTTGCGGATGGCCGAGTTGTAGGCCATGCCGACACCGACGTCAGTGGCGATGGCGAACCCGCCAAGCGCCAAGTGGTTCATGCAGATGTCGGCCGAGATCGAATCATAGTCCATACCGTCATAGCGACGCATGTGGATGATGTCAAACTCGTGTGTGCCGGCCCGAATACCCATTGCGACGTGGACCGTCGTGGAAATGCGTAACTTGTGCTCGATTGAAGGATCGGTACCGCCCCAGTCACAACCGCTGACCACATACTCATAGCCTCGGTCCCGGGCACGCTTCTGCAGCGCCTCTTGCTCGCCCAGTATACACATATCCTCCAGGTGCTTGCGCGTGATTTCTCTCGCGCCCTCATCGGTCGGAAGACCGAGCAGCTCTTGGTAGAACTTCCGGATGTTTTGCGTCGTTTTGAGCAGCCGGACGATGGATTCCCATCGAGCTTTGTTGTTCACGACGGCCGGAACGATGATCTGGGGGATGTGGAAGCCGATTTGCTTTTGCTCCAGAAGCTCGGGCTTGGCGTGGATGAACTGACCCGTGTAGACGTTGAGCAGCTTGCCGCACTTGTAGCATGACGGCCCCTGGGGCTTGATCATGTCGAGCACGTTGTACTCCGGCAACGGGATGTTCCACGTGCCGCAGCCGCAGCGGATCGACCAGTACCCCTGACTCGATTGAGCAAACTTATTCTCCAGCGCGGTCTCAGTCGTCAGGCTGGTGCCCGAGTATATCGTGACCGGGTTCTGCGAAGCCGATTGACACTGCTGAACTTCAGTCTCCAGGTCGATGTCGAAGTCCTGAAACTCGTCGTAGAGCAGCTCGTCGGTGGACTTGCCACGCGCCGGACCCGCCTCGGACAAGATGTGCAGGAGTTCGATCTGCGACCGGTTTGGGAATTCCTTGTACCGCAGGTTGAGGCGGAACCTGTGGTCGGGACGATACAGCGTGCAGGCCCGTTCGGTCTCGCGCAGCTTGTTAGCGTACGTGGCGAGCTGCTGTCCGCGCGGCGTAATGTAGAGACTCTTGAGCCCCGGTATGAAGTGGGCGTTAAGAACCTGCCGCACTGATATTGCGGTAGAGTTGTGGGCTACTACACCGTTCAGCACATAGTTGTGATGCTGCTCGATCTCGATGTCCCACGTATCTTCTTCCCCTAATGGCTCAATGTGTTTAATGCTGGCCCACGTGACGTCTGCGACGTTTAACCAGTGATGAAGATCGGCAACGGCTGGACAATCGGGGACATACTTCCGGCCGTGCTCCAGATACCGTTCCAGCTTTTCACGATTCGGACAATAGTTACGTTGCAGTGTAAGTCCGTTAGGTTTGAACGCGCCCCCCTTGATCTTCTGACACGCGCTGCGCAGTTGATTTAGAACTCTAAAGATGCCGCTAGGTAGTACATCGTCATTATTGTTTGACGTGGTGTCGGCAATCCTAAGCGAGCCGGTTGGTTTACCGGGGATGTCGTTGAAAAGCGCGATGAACTTGCCCCATGCCGGGCGGCCTTTGATCCTTACGCGGTAGTACTTGCGGCATTTAACACGACGTCCGTCTTTCTTACGGTACCCCCCAACGCCGACCGTAATCGTGGCTTCTATGCCAAACTTCAGCAAGAGAGCGTTTATTCCATCGGCCAGTTTACGTGATGTCGTCGAGTAGGAAATATCAAAATGACCCCCATGTTGCTTTACCGTTCCGTCCGTAGCCCACAGGCGAGAAAGGAACAATCGCGCGGATTCCGCTGGAAGTTCGAAAACCCAGGAGGGAATAAACTTTTCCCAAGCACGATGCTTCCAGAGTGCATCAGCCTTTAGCCAGTTCACCATCTCGTTACGTCTACTGAAATTGACGTCTATCGCGATGCTCTTCGGACAGTCAGATAATCTAATAGGTGTAGTCTTAAGGCACTGCAGCAACCCTGCGAACTCCGCAATGGCTTGAGGATCTGCCGACGTAAAAGAGTTGTTACCTGAACAGCCGCAGCAACCGTCACCTAGCATGTAGGCGGTAAGTATGATACGGGCCTCTTGCTCGGCTCGATCGCCAAAATTCCCGCCCCGTCGCAGCACCGCCACCCGGTCGCCTTTTTTAAGGGATTGCGCTTGCACCCAGCCGTCGAATCCCCTGAGTGGATGTTCGGAACCGAGCAAGAGACTAAGTCCTGATCGCAAGGTAATTCGATAGACCTGCTTGCGGCCCGTGCGATACTTACCTATGACTTTTGCCGAGGCAGTTCGGCACTGTTCATCCACGCACAGAACCTCTGTTCCAACTTTAATGTCTTTTGGATACAAGGGTTGACCGTTTTTGGCGTATATCGGATTCAGATCATTTACACTTACGCATTTCGCGATCTGACGTGACCCGCGCAATACCGTGAACCCGCCGATTTGAAAGTTCAGCATCGACCACACGAACGGGTAGTCGAGGAAGCTTAACTGCTTGCCTTGTGGAAACTTGGGGAAGTAGTGACCAACCATGAAGAATAGGTTGTGACCACAGTGCTTCCAAATCTCGAAAAGAAGCTGGTTGGCCTCCTCTTTGGATTTAGAGCTGGTACTCGACTTAGACTGCGCTGCTGAGAATGCATTGACAAGCGTTTCCAAGCGGGACTTGAATTCACCATCGGTGCGTGCTCTAGTGTATAGGTCGAAGTACATTGCTTCGTTGAAAACAATACCGTAAACTGGGATATGGTCAACAAGTCTCCAAAAAATGTCCTAAAGGGAAAGCCTGCAACGGCTTTCCCGAAGGCCCGCGCCAGCGCCGTCAAAATGGTGCCCGTAAAGAAGTCTGTGACGACCAATGGAACCAAACCCGAATAAAATCGAAGATGCCCTGGAGGCGACACAGCCTGAGCAGTTTGAGACTCAGCACCCTGAACGCGAAGACGGCTCTCCAGACGTCAATAAGGTTGACTACAATCAGTCTCAGACTTGGGTCCGCGTACCGGGTCCCAAGCATGTTACTGATCTTCCCAAGCCTGGCGACATCCGCATCGAATGGAACGTGATGATAACCAGCAGTGAAGGCGTAATCCACGTCTCGGAGGACGCGGTCAACAAGCGTGCTATCGACGGACCCAATCACGCCAAGACCGTCGCCCTATCGATCCAGAAGGTCCTGGAAGGAAGCTTCTACGAACCCATGCTGGCCGACGTACAGGCTTACGGTGCTCGCCGGCTGGACGCCATCGCCACACGGACCCAAACGCTTCGTGAGGCGGCTCCCGTTGCCCAATTGCCTGATTTCGGACCTGCGTCGTATGAGCAGCCGCTTATGCCCGCTCCGCCGAACCCTTCGGCTAAAATTTAACTAACAGCCTAAATGCCAAATCGTAAAGGCCCGCTTACCGGCCATATCTACCGCTTTGTCTTCGGTTCCGAATCATCCGCAGTCAATGTCATGTGTGAAGTCCACGTTCCCGGACCTATCGACATGCAAAAGGCTGTTGTTGTCGCCAAAAAGACTTTGAAAGCTAACATCGGAAAGAATGGTATCGACTTTGATTGCCTGAACCGCGTACACGCCGGTACGGGTCTGACTATCGTGGGCAGTGGACGCATTTACGCCTATGAATGGCTGGTTGACATAGACGACATCGTCGAAGTGCGTCCCGCCAAAGTCACATAATGGTCGAAATTACGCTTCTCGATGACCGAATTTACTCTCTTCACTGATGGCTCCGCAGAACCCCTCGGCCAAGCTCTAATCATTCCCCATGCCAAAACGTAAAAGCCAGACCGCTGGCTATAGCTACCGCTTTGACTTCGGTTCCGTAACGTCTGCAGTTGACGTCATGTGCAGTGTCACCGTTCCCGGGCCTGTCAACAAGGCCAAGGCGGTTGACAAGGCCAGGAAGGTTCTGAAAGAAAAGCTCGGCGAAGACGGTTGCGACTTTGATCGCCTCGAAGAAGGTCGCGTCTACATCCACCCGACACGGGTTACTGAAGACAACATCGTCGACGTGTACCCCGCCTACTGACCGAAATTCCACCACTCGATGACCGAATTTACTCTCTTCACTGATGGCTCCGGCTATCAGGACGGGTACGGCGGTTACTGCGCGATATTCATTTCCAACATCAAGGGTCACACTCACAAAGGACAAGTAATCGGAGCCATGACAGGTTCCACCGTTGATCGCGCCGAGATGACCGCCTTGCTGGAAGGTCTGGAGGCAATCCGGGCCTTCTTGGAGACCGTGCCCAAGTTCCGCATTCCAGGATCTAGGCCGTCCATCGCCTGGTATACTGACCGTGAGGCCCTGGCCAAGTCGGTTAAGGGCGAGTACGGACGTGGTAGCAGTCCCGATCTTTGGGCCAGGCTGGCCGTGTACGAAAAACAATTCAACATCTTCCCCACCTGGGTTTCTCGCGAGACCGAGACGGATGATTTTAAGGTGTGTGACCTGCAAGCATCAACGATGAGGGTCATAATCAAAAACTATTCTGAGACCGTATGAGCGACATATCCCAAGAACACTATCTCCTCTGCGACGAGCTGACCGCCGCCGAGCGGGCCTATTACGCAGGCTGGCCAGTCATGGAAGACCCGGCCTACGACGACCTCCTCCGCAAACTAATCGAACTAGAGCGGCAGCACCCCGATCTCGTTACCCCGGCGAGTCCCACACAGCGTGTCGGCGCCGGACGTCTGGGTGGCTTCAAGACGGTTGCACATGTCGAGCGTATGTTGAGTCTCGACAACTGCTACACGCCAGATGACTTATGCGCGTTCATCGCCAAGATCCGCACGGCCCTCAACGATAAAGTCCTGAGCGACTGGGTCTGGTGCGTCGAGCCCAAAATCGACGGGCTGGCCCTGGAGATCGTCTATGAAAATGGCGTCTTGGTCCGAGCAGTGACTCGCGGCGACGGGGAGCAGGGCGAGGACGTTACCGTTAACGTTAGAACAATTCGCTCAGTTCCTTTGCAGATACGTGGCCATGTCCCCGGTACCTTTACGGTCCGTGGTGAGGTTTATTTGCCCATCAGCGAGTTTGATCGACAGAATGAAGTCCTGAAAGCGAACGGAGGGGAGCCTTACGCGAATCCGCGCAATGCAGCCGTCGGCGCCTTGAAGCTTCGCGACCCAAAGGAGGTCAATCAGCGCCGATTGGCGTTCCTGGCCTATGGGGTCACCTACGCTGGACAGCCCCTTCGGGCGCAGGACGAAAGTCTGCGGTATCTCAGCACCCTCGGGTTCAGCTGCCCGATCTTCTTCACTTGCATATCCACTAACGTCTGTGCTGTGGTTCAGGAGATGGACAATCGTCGCCCCTCGCTTGATTATTTGACCGATGGAACAGTCGTAAAACTCAACCCGATTGAATTTCGTGCTCAGTTTGGCGAGACCAGCAAGTTCCCCCGCTGGGCTGTGGCGTGTAAATTTGGGTCCAAGACGATGACCACCGTGCTGAACAGCGTCACGGTGCAGGTCGGCAAGACCGGGACCCTGGCGCCCGTGGCTGAGCTGGAAGGCGTCCTCCTGAACGGTACGACCATCCGGCGTGCCAGCCTGCACAACTTCGACGAGATCGATCGCCTGGGCCTGAAGAATGGCGACCTGGTTGAAATCGCTAAGGCCGGCGAAATCATCCCACACCTAATTAGGGTTGCGGAACATCGCTCGGGCACTAGCATCTGGAAACCCAAGAAGTGTCCGTCCTGCGGCACGCCCGTCGTACAAGACCGAAGCACCCTGCTGTGTCCCAACGTGACCGGCTGCTCGCCCCAGGTGGAGGGACGCCTCGAACATTGGTGTAGCAAGGGTGCGATGGACATCGATGGCGGCGGCGAAGTCATGGTCAAGAACCTGGTAGCAAACGGTATAGCGTCACACCCGGGAGAGCTTTATGGCATCGAGCTGTCCGACCTGACGGATGCCAGTATCGGTATCAAGACCGCGTCGAAGTTCCTCGAAGGTATCGCTAAGAGTAAGACTCAAGGGCTGGAGCGCGTCCTTTACGGACTCTCGATCCCGTTCGTGGGTGAGGGTACGGCCAAGCGCCTGGCTGCCCGCTTCGGCGACATGGCTCGGATTCAGTCCGCATCGGTCGAGGAGCTGTCGCGCGTGGAAGACATTGGCGAGACGACCGCGTCTGCCATCGTCAGCTGGTTCAGCCAGGCGGTCAACCAGAACCTCGTCGAATCCCTCAAGGGGGCCGGCGTGGTCATGATCGCCCATAAGGCTCCGGTGAAGACCGGCAAGCTCTCCGGGCATGTCGTGGTCGTCACTGGTACTCTGGAGCTGGGACCGCGCGAGGCGGCCTGGAGGCTGATCGAGGACGCTGGCGGTGTCGTCGGCAAGGACGTCAACAAGAAGACTACGCTCCTGCTGGTTGGCGAGGACCCAGGCTCCAAGGTTGACAAGGCCAAGAAGGCAGGCGCCAAGATCGTCTACGAGCAGGACTTCCTAAACATGATCAAATAATGGATGCTAGAAAGAAAGCCATCCTGGCGGAAAAGTTCATTGCGTACGCACCTGTGTGCCCTGTGGTATGTGGGTACGTACAATTCTCCAAACTGCGGAAGGGATTTGCTCCGGGCACCCTGAAGGAGATCTTCAGATGTGCCCAGTCGGCATCGTATCTATCCACCATCACGGAAGCCTACTGCACACTTGAGGACTTCATTGAGGAGGTCGCCAGGTGGAAGGATGTTACGATGTTCGGTGAGACCGCAACGGTCTTGGTGGAAACCCTGATCGAACTGCTCAAGAAATGTAAATATGAGGTCATCATCTTCGACGACTCAACGAAAACCTCGTAATCGAAGGGCGCTTAAACACGTAGTGCTGTCGGGCGAATGCGTTATCACCCAAAGCTCTAATGACGTTGTCTGTATTAGGCTTCGCGACAACAGATCTCGCTGCCAGGCCGTGGAGGTACGCTTATCGTATTCTAACTTTGCCAGTGCGCTTATGCGCATACCGGCACCGTGTAGGTTTGAGTGGCACCCCGAGAACATAGGCAAGAAGCGTGAAATCAAAACCGAAATTGTCCCGTTCACCCTAACTTACGATTCGGAAAATCAAAACCGAGAGAGGGCCAAGGCCGCCCTAAAACCTTTCGAGAAGGACTGGTGGGTGGGACACCCTGAAGATCTCTTAAGTCATCGCAATCGCGTAAAGGGTGAAGTGGAAGCCTATCAGGTCAGCTTCATCCGCTACGTTTAACACTCAGTACCAAAATGAAACAGTATATCAAACTGTTGGGAGATGTCATGACCAAGGGTTATGACGATGTTCTCACCAATCCACTCATCGGAGAAGTTCGCCAGGTTATTGCGCCGCAGCTAAGGTTTGATCTGGCCAAAGGCTTCCCGCTGCTAACCACGCGCCCCCAGGACTTTGAGAAGCTCCGGGACGAGGCGCTCAACATTATGCATGCGTCAAATGCCCAGGACGTCGTCCGCGGCATTACGACAACCCAGGAAGACCGGACGTTCAACGTGCCGGTCACGGACGGAATGCCCGTCCGATGCGAAATCATCAACGAGGGACACGAAATACACTGCATCTTGTCTTTAGACTCTGTCGATGTTGTGTCCGGATTGCCTCGCGTCATCGCCCTTTATGCCATCGTGGTTCGTCTGCTCAGTCGCGAATCTGTGGGACGCTATGACGGCACATTGGTACTGAATATCGGCCGCGCGTTCGTGCGCCACAAGGACTTCAAGCTGGTAAACACGCAGATAAACCGCAAGCCCCTGAAAATGTGCAAGCTGCAGTTCAATCCGGAGCGCTCTAGCTACAAGGACTCAGTGCCGGACGACCTTACGATTGTCGATTACATCTATCACGACGAAATCGATGAATTGACGGGTCTAGCGCTAAACAAAACAGATGGAGTTAAATCCTGACGTGGTGCCCGCAACGGTAGAGGAGGCGATCACTATGCTGACCGCCGCCTTATCGCCCGAGGAGTGGGCTACATTGCGACAATCATCACCCGCTGAGTTCCACTTCTCCGCTGGAACACAACTGCGCGACTTCTGGAGTTTCTGGGAGGAAATGACTCCACTCAGAAACTCCTTCAGGAAGCTGGGACTGTCCCATCCGGACGATCTTAGCGGCTACCTGTTGGAGTACCTTTGCAAAACTGCAAGGGATGAACCGTTCGATTCGGATGCCTACATCAAGAAGGTACAAAATCACTGGATCAACACGATCGGAAGAGCAATACCATGAGTCAGTTCAAATTTGCATGGATGAGTGACACACATGTCGGTTATCGTCAGTACGGCTTGGAGCGGCGCGAGTGTGACTTCCGGCTATCCTTCATCGCTGCCGTGCAGACGGCCATTAACGTGGGCTGCAAATTCGTCATTCATTCTGGTGACATCATCCACAACAACCGGCCGACTGCCCAGACGATACTGTGCCTAAAGGAAGCACACGACCGGCTAAGGCAGGCCAAAATTCCGCTGTGGGTCGTCAGCGGCAACCATGACTTCAGCGAGCCTCACTGGATCCAGACCATCAACCCGGACAACGACAAGGACGGGATCTTCCTAATCGATGGTAAGATCGTGAAATATGGCGGATTCACCGTCTACGGCTGTCCCTGGCTGCCACGCGAAGGCTTCCTTGCCTCGATACCTCAGATCCCCGACGCCGACGTAATCGTGTGGCACGGGGCGATCTCGGAGTTCGTCGGGTTCCCTAGAGCGTCCGCATTAAGGCTGGAAGAGCTTCCGCTAAGCAAGTGTCAGTTATGGGCGGCCGGCGACATCCACGTCAACCGAATGCTTACCGTCGAAAACAAGGTCCGCGGCGGGGTGACCCATGTCGGCTATCCCGGATCGACCGAGATGAACTCTTCTTCTGAGCCGGACGAGAAGGTCGTAAAGATTGTTTCGGTCGAGGACAACAAGATTCTTAGGCTGGATGACCTGCCGGTGACCACCCGAAGGGTAGTGCGTTTCACGATTAGCTGCGAGGATGATGTCTCGCATCGAATCGATGAGTTGAAGGCTATGGCTAACGGTGATCGGTTCTCGCCGTTAGTCTATATCAAGTTCCCTAGCAATCTGGGATTCGACCTGCCGGGGCGATTCAATACCGCCCTCAACCCAAACGAATTCGTATTGCGCTTCGAGCAGGACACGGTGGCCCGCGAGGAGTCCGGAGATTACGTTCCGATCGTCAACATGACATCATCCCCCGAGGACATCCTGCACACAATGCTGCCGCCCAATAGTGACATCCTGCCAGTCGCCCGCAAGCTAATCGACCCGGCCCAGGACGCCAGCCGCATTTTGGACGAGTACATCGACGCTGTCTGCCAATGAGACAGTTTATCTACGAACACGCATTAACTCCAGGCGGGCTCGTAGAAGACCCTGTTTGGATAATGACTATCTTCTGCGAAGGTCAGTTCCTTGGACGCTACGGCTACTGGGAGCTGACCGACGCGGAGATCGAGGACGCCGCAACGTTTCGGGCGTCTGCACTGTTGGGGGTATCCTTTCTGGACCTCAAGCTGCACAACTGTGTGATCGCGTTGACCAAGTGCAATGACATGATCACGATGCGGTATAGTGACACTACCATGTGTTTCCATAAAATATGATCATCACACGGCTCATACTAAAAAATTTCGGTCGTCACCGTAACCTAGACATCCGCCCACACGCCCACGTGGTAGGCATGCTCGGTGAAAACGACGCCGGTAAATCCACCGTCTTGGAGGCTGTGCAGTTTGCAATAACTGGAGAAACACCGTACGATCAGGATTCCTACGTCACGTACGGCGAGGACAATGGATCCGTCGAACTCACCTTCATACGCCACGGCCAAACCGGTACCATCTTCCGTCAGGTAGGCAAGACACCAAAGCGCACGCTGGTGTGGGAGGATAAGACCATCAAGGCAGCCAAGGAAGTTGACGAGATCATGGCCTCGATTCTTGGCGCCGACAAGAAGGCTGTGAGCGCCGCAGTGTTTATTCCACAAGGCGACCTGCAGAACCTCCTGTTTGGAAAGCAGTCTGACCGCGAGGTCTTGTTCATCCGGTTGGTCAACCTTGCGTTTTGCGAACAGACCGCCAAGATACTTGACGGTAAGATCAAGAAGGTTTCCAGCACGGTGCTGGATCTGACGACCGTCATCGACGAAGCCCGTGTGGTCCTACAGCAGACAGACTCCGCACTCGCCGCGGCCCGCACTGGACTGGCTGATCTGCACGACCTGCAGAACGTCCTCAACAGGGGCCAGCAGCGTGCCAACGTGAAAGCCCAGAAGGAAACGGCCCAGCACCAACACCGAGACGCCTGCCAACGCAAGAACGAGAAAGCTTCGGCACTGACAGCCTTGTTGACTACCCGGGGCTTCGTCGAACCCGGAGCGGTGCGGGCGCAGATTGGTATACTGAACAACCTTCGGTTGCCTATCGTCAAGGACATTGACCGGATCACTAACGACATTGCCAAGCTGGAAAGACTGAACACGCTGGCCCAGCAGTTCAATGAGGCGTCCGAAGCAGTTTCCCAACTTACGGCCAAACATGGCGCCGCCGTGACCCTCCTACCGCCGGACCCCAACTCGGCCGTTGCTGAGCTGCAAAAGCTTAGTCGCGAAGGTGCGGAGTATCAGCAATTCGCCAACAGTGTCGATTCGTTCGTTCAAGAAATCGCCCGACAGACACACGAACTATCGCTGGTGGTTGTGCCTGATCACTCTGCAAGGCTGGAAGTGCTTGGACGTGAAGTGATGACGCAGCGGACGCTGCTCGATCAGAATCGTCGATGGCTTGCCAGTCAGGAGCAGATCCAGAAGTGCAGCAGCAAGGCTGACGCTGAAGGTAAATGCAAGGACTGCGGCCTGCGGCTGGCCCCCCAGCAAGACTTTGATCCCGCTCTGATGGATACGTTGCGTGCCGGCATCAAGACCACCGAGGCTGACATCTCGGCTAAAGCGCTGGAGAGTAGCCGACTACTGGGCGAGCAAAATGGTGCCCTGACCCGGCAGACCGATCTGAAGCGGAGCGTAGAATTCTTGAGCCAACAGCTCGCTCAACAGCGTGAAAACCTGAACAAAGTACCGCACGCCAAATATGTCGATGTGGAATCGGTGAACCGGCAGATCCGGGAACTCACCGACCGCATACGAGATCTGGCCAACATGGCGGACGAGCTGGAGAAAGGTAAGCAGAGACGGGACAAGATCGGCAAGGACATAGCTGACGTCGGCATGGTCGATAGCTCCCAGGTCAGCCAAGAGTTGCTGACCCGGGCGAGATCACAGCGCGACACGATTGACGCCCAGATCCGAGACCTGACCGCATTCGACCAGGACGTTACCAAGCTGGCTACCGACCTACGGATCGTCGAGACACAACTGCAGACAATCGACGAACAAATCGAGACCTGTGACAACACGCTGGCGGGCCTCCCGTTGGACGTTGAAGAGGCCAACTTGCTAACGCGGTTCGACGGTAAGCTGGATCTCGTACAGGCCGAACTGCAGGCCCGGCACGACCGATGGTTGCAGCAGAACGGCATGGTGATCGAAGCTCAACGTGCGAACATGGCTGCCCAAGTTAGAATCAAGGAACTGGAGGAACGTGCCAATCAGGACTCTAAGCGGCGGTCGTGCCTGAACCGACTGCAGGAACTCAAGGCCCTCATGTCCAGGCAAGGATTGCCGGGCAAGTACGTCGCGCACAGGTTCACCCAGCTGGCCATGCTGACCCAGGCCCATCTGACCAAGATGGTGTCCCGGTTCGATGTCTACATTGACCCAGAGATCCCGCTGTCCTTCCGCTTCAAGCGTCGAGATGATGGAGCTGACCTGCCAATGACCAAGCTGTCTGGCGGGCAGCGGGTGCGCTTATCGCTGGCGTTCCTGATGGCTGTCCAGGAAGCTTTGGTGCCCGACGTAGGGCTCTTGGTGCTGGACGAGCCCTCGATGCACCTGGACCTCGCCGGCAAGGCCAGCTTGGCCGAGCTGTTGACGGAAGCCGGGCAACGACTCAGTGTCGGCGAGTCCCAGATTTGGGTCTCCGATCACGCAATCGAACTGGAGCCCTCCTTTGGGGTCACGGTTCGTCTTTAACGATAACGTAAACCGGCGGTCGAGATACCCACGCTCGACCGCCGGTCATTCTTTAACGATAACGATATGAAGATTCCACCCATCGAGGTAGTGAAGAAACTCACAGAATTGTACGAAGAGATCGACGCACTGCGCAAACAACACGGCATCTCGAACCGCGGAGATGTTATCTGGAAAGCTGACTTAAACAGTGTCGACGATCGATACATCATTGTCGTTGCCGAAGGTGACGGTAGTGCTACTTGCTCGCAGGTCAGCGGCAACTTTCCCGTGGACTACATGACAGAAAGCAGCAAAGACTTCAGCTTGGAAAGCGATGCCCGTAAGTTCGCGAAATCCGTAATCGAGTCCGAATTCGGCGACGGTGACTTTGATCTCGCCTGCGAGCTGTGGGACCAAGAACCCTCTCAAGGGAATTGACATAGTGCTGGGTCGACCACATATTGAAACTCGATGATCATCCTCATCAAGATCCGACTGACCTCCCCCATACTAGGCGAGAATCGTCTGGACAGCCGTGGTGTGCGCAAATTCAAGAAGCGTTCGGGTGGAGATATATTGATCGACAAACGTCACTGGAATGAGCAGTTGGACACGGCCAAAGGAATCCTGAAGCTGCCCGTCAACAACAGCTGCGTTATCATCCCGGACAAGTATGTCTCGCCCACGCTTCATCTTTACAGACGGCGCTTCAGCGGCACAAAGATTGAATTGTTTGAGTCTATCAGGACCGGGACTGTCCTTACCTTTGAGCTGGCCACGCGCGAGGATCAGCCGAACTGCCCGACGCTCGATCAGATCGAAAAGATGCTTGTCGTGATCGGTGAGCATCTGGGTCTAAGTCAATGGGGTTCCAAGTTCGGTTTCGGCCGCTTCAAAGTGCAAACCTGCCTACAAAAGAATGTCAACCTCCCTAGTGAGTCAACAGATAGTATGGTCGTCGAACAATATGACGATCATCAACCCGCACCCGGCGCAAGAGAAGTATCTGCACTACCAACACAAGAGTCTGGAGCTAGTGGGGTGGAAACGGGAAAGTCGAACTGAGACCGTACGGCTCTTCCAGGTCATTCACGCCGAGAATCCTCGGATCATACAAACCTTTCAAGGGTTTGTAGATGAGATAGTCAACCTAGCAGTACGCAACAAAGTTACGTATGAGCTGTTGGACCGTCGTACATGGTTACCGCAGCCCGACTTGACCAAGGCCGGAGGCTTCCGTTTCAATCAGGCGCAGCTGTTTGAAGAGTTCATAACCAAGCAACGTTCCGGTCTCCTGCAGGCTTGCACCAGATATGGCAAAAGTTCCTTAATTGCAAACACGATGCGCGTCTACCCGGGCGTCAAGACCGTACTGGCCGCCCCTGGCGTTGACTTGCTGGGGCAGCTCGTGGACGACATGCGCAAGAAGCTTCCGGGTCGTGAGGTCTTGGGTATCTTTACTGGCTCACGTAACAAGAAGCAGTCTGACGACATTACCGTCACCAGCCTGGACTCCTTGGAGAAGGTGGACTTTGAGGGCACCAAGCTTTTGCTGATCGACGAACCCCACGCTGCAGTCAGCGAATCCCGGGCGCCCCTGCTGGCCAAGTTCACGAACGCGCGTGTGCTCGGTTATGGTGCGACCTTGTCCGGCCGTTTCGACGGCGCAGACAAGCTCATCAGAGGGCTGATGGGGCCGGTACTGGCGCGACGTACCTATGCGGAAGCGGTGGCCGAAGGTGCCATCTGCCCCATCCATGTCTGGATGGTCAAACTGTCGTTTCCGAAGTTCAGCGCCTACAATCGAGACCGCGCCTATCGCGACCTCTTGTACGCCAACAAGGACTTCAACCATCTGGTCAAGGCGCTGTCCGACACCATCATCCCCAGGGAGTTCCAAACCATCATCTTTGCCGACGAGAAGAAACAGATCGAGCTGATGGCTGAATTCGTCCCTTCCAGCGAGCAGGCGATCGCCTGCAAGATGAAGCCGGCCGAACGCAAAGAACTGTTTGGGCGCATGGTACGTGGGGAAATCAAGCGGTGCATAGCCACCGACATATTCTCGACCGGTGTTACGTTCCCGGACGTGAGGGTTGTCATAAACGCTTGCGGAGGAGGAGGGGGCATTACCTCCACTCAGAAGCCTGGTCGTCTGGCCGAGATCCGTCCCGGAAAGTCCAGGGGGCATGTGATCGATTTCTTGTTTACCTGCCAGGATTTCCCTGATGAGGCAATCAGGGAAGTCGACATCAGACAGAATCCCTGGAAGTATGTTGTCCTTGACAGCGCCGCTCGCCTCAAGGTCTATCAAGAGAACGGATATGATGTTCGGATCGTGGACTCCATTGACGAGATCAAAATTGAATGAACAAGAAAACGCCGACTGCCGATATGGTCGGTAAGACATCCAGAAGGATGCAGGTGGTAGAAAAGCTGACCGAGGTTCGACTCGACAGGACCTTTGTGTTAATCTGTGGCCCGCTCGACGGCCATATATGAAAACTTCGTGCGTCGCTGCGGAAGGTACGCAGAGCCAGACAATGGAACGTCCGTAATATCCAATAGGGACAGACCCGGTTTCGAGTCCGGGACGCACGTCATACTATGAAGTTGACTGACAAGCAGATAAACTGGCTGATCAAGCAGACGGATGTAATTGAGATAAATGGCTCAGACTACGACGAACTGCACACGCTAGGACATGACGTGACCGGCAAACCGGACAACACGGTGGTCTGGGAAGCCTCATTCGAGGACGAAGATCTAATATACGAAGAAACCATCACGCTTGGAGATCTACGCCACGGTGAAGTATGCGATGATGACGACCTAATCACTGCAGACGGCAGGGTCTTGGTCTTCAAGTGCGGACAAGTTATCGAATTGAAAGAACTTAACAATGAAGATCCAAATTGACAGAACCCTCTATTTCGAGATCGTCGGTCGACCCGGCAAGCCCTCGACGATCTCATCCAATCTGAAGTTGGAAGACGTAGACGATCAAGAAGATCAGGCATGGAACAACCACATAGACATGCTAGAAAGTATGATCCTTGCTCATCACGTAGCCGGGATAGATGTCACGTCTGAAGCCTATCTGGCCGGCATACGCACTGCGGTGGAAGTCGCGAGTAACGTCATATCGGAGATGGTGTAGGTCACTGCCCGATCCTGGGTGAACCTCTGAATCTATGGCATTACTGACCGAAGATGTCGTCCTCGATACGATTGCTGCGTACTCGGAGAAACACCCGATGACACGCCAGCAGGTTGAAGACCTGGTGGAGCTGCTTGCAATTGAAATGTCGCCAACCGGATGGAAGGGGCTGAAGGCTTCAATCCTGACCCGCTTGACCGTGCCCGCATAGGGCTGACCCTCGTAGAATCACAATATGAACTTGATGACCGCAAATCAACAGTGGATGAGCCGCCCAGCCGACCAGCGTTTTGAAACGCTCGAAGCCTTGGCCGCCTCTGTCAATGCCCGTCGCAAACTGTCCACGGCCGTTGACATCGACTTCCGCAAACTTCATGTCGAGTCTCAAACGATCGACATCTCGCAGGTCGATGCGCCGCCCATCCAGGGCAGCCGTCTCGTCTTCAACAGCGAGATCCAGCCGGCCATACCGACACACTGGTCATTCGGCCAGATATGCCGGGAAACCAGGATGTCATCTGACACCATGCGCCGTCTCCCGACCAACATCGTGGCCGACGCACTTAACTACCGCCTGCAGAGGGTCGAGAAGCCCGATCTGAAGCTCATGGCCATTCAAGACCCGGAAGGTGAAGTCAACACCCTGCAGGCCGTCACGAGCCGCACGTACGGTCGTATCTGGGATGCCGACGTCGTACAGGCCACCCAGAACCTCGTCGCGACTGCCGAGGAGAAGCACGGCAAGAAGTTCTTCAACCCCAAGGACTGGTCTGGCAAGCCGTCCGGCCTGTATGCGTCTGACCACGACGTCTTCCTGTTCATGATCGACGGCGGTTCCGTCGTCGACGTGGGCTGGGACCAGAAGGGTCAGCGAGACCTCATGCACCGAGGATTTATCATTCGAAACTCCGAAGTCGGTGCCGCAAGCTTTGGGATCATGATGTTCATGTTCCGGGTCGTATGCGGGAACCATTGTATATGGGACACATCTGACCTACGGGAGCTTATGATACGACACACCGCCAACGGTCCGACGCGCTTCGTCGCCGAGGCTATGCCGCACCTGGAAGCATATTGCAACCAGGCCGCCAAGCCACAGGAGGACGCGATCAAAAAGGTGCGCGGGTTCCTGCTGCCGCAGAAGGACGACGATATTATTGTCCTCGGCAAGAAGTATGGCTTCACTCGCGGAGAAACCGTGGCTGCTATCGCGTCAGCCAAACGAGAAGAAGGTCAGTGCGCCACCGGATGGGACTTAATAAACGGGTACACTGCTCATGCCCGTACGTTTGAGCATATCGACACTCGCCTTGATCTCGAAAGTCGGGCCGGTAAGCTGATCAACGTGTTCAGTGCCACGGCCGTTACGGCCTAAACACTAGCAAAGGCGACTCACCGTGTACTTCTTTTGTTTCGGGTGCCGATGATGAAAGTCAAGTGCGGCTGCGCTAACTGCGTAGCCGCACTTCTTACACGAACCACCACCAATTAGGTAAAATTTCAAAGTAAATGAGTGAAAGATATGATGTGCGCATTCGCTTCGGCGGACGACTTAAGAAAATATGTATTGGTCCCCTGCTGGAGGAGATCGCTAACGAAGGGCTTGATACTGAGTGGGGCATAATCAACGATTTGTCGGGTCTTCGGAAACATTTGTTGGCGGCAGCCGAAGAAAATCGTCCAGTCGAATACATGACCCATGAGTCAAACGGTATGCTTGATAAGATGAAGGATCTCCTGCAGAACATCGGGTTATCATACCAAGTGGAGCTTAGCGGTAATGATCAATATGCGCCGACCACAACTGTCTGGCGCCCCGGAACCATTGAGGGTTACTTCTTGACCAGCGACAACAAGCCCGTAATCCTACTGGAGCTCATCCAGGCGGCCAACACAGAGGCCGAACTGAAAAAGCTGATCGGTGAAATCACGGAATTGGCCGAACCGCTTCCCAGCTTACAGTTGGTCGACTGACAGGTAAATTGAAACATGAGCGATATATCCCCCGAGACTGAAAACGTTGCGATCGAGATCCGCAAGCAGTTCCGCGCAGCCAAGGCACAACAGGCAGGTCGACCCTACCGTCCTGGCGCTCGGTGGGACACGGAGGAGTTATGGCATCGCGCCGCGGAAGCCTGTATCGCCGCCAAAGCAGACCCGGCATCCTGGGTGCAATCAGCCTTCCTTTACAACAAAGTTCCGGGAGGTCCGTTTCCGAACCAGCTGTCCGGCAGGGCAGCCGCTAATTGGTATCAACAGGCCAAAACGGTCATATTGGGTGACGGTATGTCCGATCAAGTCGATCTGATGGAGGGGGCCGTAACTGATGCCATCAATGGGGCAATCATGCGCCACATAGCCGTCGGAGATCCACTCAAGCGAGTCCTGATGGCGAACTACTACCACGAGATAGAAGCCTGGACCCGCGTGGTCCTGGCGCCGGGGGACGAGGATATTCTTCGTGCATGGGGTCGTGCGGCCTATGCCGAGATCTCCAGGAACCCTCGACTCTGCGAGTGCCTGCGGCGACGAGGGTACGATTTAACCTGGGTAAAGAGGTACCAATAAGATGGATGCAGCACTCAAAACGCTGATTGACTCCAATCCCGGTTTCTTTGAGCGGCAGCTCATTGTCGGGATGGTTCAGAACCAGGGGTTCTTCCGCAAGACAAGTCCGTCCGTCTGCCCACTTGATCCGAAAACGCTGACCACTCGCCATGACTTCATAACGCGACGCTACAACTTCCTCATGCCGGTCTTGCACCTGGCTTGGGGCATGTTTGGAAGTGCCAGTGTGGCATTTGCACTTCCAAAAGAGCTTCTCTCGCAGTACATTATAGCTTCCGCAGAACGCGGTGTGCTTGCATCACAGCATGACGTTGCCCGCGAGCTGCTTGCCGACCTGGATTCTCTCTACCCGGCAGAGCCGCCCTTGCAGGCGTATCTCGATGGACTCGTAGGCGAGCCATTCGGGTACTGGCTCGACTGCCGGCTGGCCCGCACCACTACGGACCTGCTATTCAACCAGAGTCGCGCGCAGGTCGTCACGATGGCGGACCTACAGAAGGTGTTTGATACCGCGAGACGTAACCTGCCAGCCTCGAAAGATCGATGCATCTCTGCGGCTGATCTAATGCGCTCAACGATCAAGATGCGGCCTTGTGTGGCCGCGCATTCGCTGCCGATGCTCATGAAGGCCATTGGCGGGGGTTTCCGCGTCACTGAGACCACGATGGTCGCGGGGACGAACGGCGGCGGCAAGACCGTACTGGCTACCCAGTTTGCTCGCGACTTCGCCCTACAGGGTATCAAGACCGCATACGTGACCACAGAGCAGAAGCCGCAGGACATGCTGGCCCGGCTCATCTCCAGCCATCTGACTGTCTCGTTCGAGAACTTCACGGCCAGGCCGGAGTTGATCAACCAGGCTCCCGACCAGGACATCGAGATCTCGGTGGTGCCTCCGTGGCTACTCACCGACCATCGGTACGCTGACGGAATTGCCAAGTTGGGCGAGTCCTTGCAGAACCTTCAATTCATAGACTGGTCGGCCGGCTCAAGCCTGACCGTGACCGGGGATCTCGTGCCCGAGATAGAAGGACTGCAGCGCAAAGGCTTTGATCCTCAAGTCATTATATTCGACTGGATCGGAGCGGCGCTTGATCACGGAATGCAACGCTTCGCGGAATTGCGACACCTGTACCAAATGGCGGCCGACGGTTTGATCAACTTCGGCAAGTCTCATCGCAAAATCGTGATCGTTATGGCCCAGTTCGACAAGGTTGCTGCCACCAACAAGGACAAGCCCGGTATGCGAGCGCTATCTGAGTGCAAGACAATGACTAACAACATAACGAACTTCGTCGGCATAACCTCCATGCTGGAAAACGGAGCCGGCGCCCGAGAGGTTTACCGCCGCAAGCAGTTCCTCTATGTGGAAAAGGCTCGCCTGGGGACAGGTGGTTCAATACCCGTGGAGCGCGATTTCAGTGTTCAGCGTTTCAAAGAGCTGACGCTTACGAACTGAAATTTGACATACCGTCAACGTTGGGCTACCTGTTAGATATATGAGCACGAGTGCTTTGAATCTACAGGGTAGCCTGACGTCGACGCGGCAAAACTTCGCGCTCACTCGTGCAACCGCACCCACTAATTCGACGCAGGATACCCATTCTTTACCAGAAGAGGTCTGTGATGTCCTGCCTAGACCCGAATACCGGAATGCAGTGTTCCAGATCTTCGAGAATAGCTTCGTCAAGAAGTTCGAACTCTACGTTGAGGCGCACCTGCATGACCGCGGCTCCAGGCCGTACTGGCACTGCTTGACGGTCATGAAGGCGATCCGGTTGGTAATGCGACTCAACCTAGATCCCTTCGACGGTAGTCTCAGATGGTCCGCGGCGGCTAAACGTTTCACCCAGGACGATACCGCGATGATCCGCCACCACGAGCTACTGGCTGTCTGCCACAAATTCAAGCCAGCGTTTACGATCAACCAGATGCGGCGTGCCCTTACGGTCCTGAAAGATTACGGGCTAATCTGGTCGTGCCCGGGGCGCCCAAAAGCGACTAGCCGGTTCGCCGACCAGCCCGGTACCGTCATGTACCTACGGGTCAACACGGGACGTCTGTCACGCGCCCTCCGGGGAGAGCTGACGCTGAGCCCGGTTCGCCTTTCTCTGAGGCCAGGCTTAAATGCGCCAATTGGCGCAACTGTTTTAACACTGGAGAGGATGACCAGTGAGATGGTGGCTGATGGGTCAAAAACATCAAAGACCGTTCCGGAAACTCAAGAGCCGGGGTCTGAGATGTCTGAAGACTTCCTTCCCTCATGGGCTAAAAGGAGAGGAGCACCCGCGTCTTCGCCGCGTCTTTCAACTACCAAGATAGAACTCACGGAAGATGAAAAGCATTTGATCGAATTTATGACCACCACGGCTGGCCTATTTCGAGGCACCGACGGTTGGTCTCATGACTGCGGTGACATCAACGAGCTTACGGTTGCCCAGTTGGCCCGTGTGCGTCTCCACATGAAAGCCGGCCTTACCCTGGCCTTCATGAGGGACTATGCCGACTTTGTCATTAACATTAACGCTTCCAACAGCCCAGACGGGAAAGTTCCGTGGTGGGCTAACTGCACGATCGACTTCTTTTTGGCCGCGTTCCGCCGCATTCGTGCCGAAGCTCAACGACGTCGGCGCGAGATGATCTGCTTCCAGCAGGAGTTTCAGTCTATTGACATCGACAAAGAGTTCCTCCGGGACGTCCAGATCTACTGCGGCTTTACCCCGGGCGGCTCCGACGTGGATCTCGCGTCGCTCTCGCGCGGACTCGGCCATAACCTCTCATGCCCGGCGGCCTGCATTCCCGAGCAACGTCGCCTCTGGGACGAGCAAGACGCCTACAAGGGCATGGTGGCGGTCATTATGGCCTCCAGGATCCCGGGCGACACTTTGAGGTATATCGCCAACCAGACACGTCCCCAGGTGGTTGCATGGCTCAGGCGTAATCCGCATCAAGCCGAGCGGCTATGTAAGATTCCAAACTTTCGTTTCTGGTTTAACCTTCCGGATAAGATCATGCTGCCTATTTTTCTCGAAGCCGCCCATAACGAATCAGCTCTCCGGGCCGGACGCGAGTTGTCGCGATGGGCCGTACGGCATGGGGAGCTGTCGACAACCGATAAAGGTTTTAGTCCACAAGCTTACGTGCATCCTTACCCGACAGCAAAACTGAATGCGCCCTGAAACACACCAACTCATCCTAGACCTCATCAGGCCCGGCATCAGTTCTAATGAGGCGCAGGTGGCCTACATGGCTTACACGGATTGGCTCTCACGGCACCCTGAAGAGGTCCTGGAGGTCTTGAAGCTCACCGGCTTGCCGGATTACACCGTGCTGGTCCTGGACGATGACGAGCAGGTCCGGCAGGCCGATCAGATTTTACGGGAGCAAGAGCAGCTTGATCGGGAGATCGACGAGTCCGGCGTATACGATTCGCCCAGACCCTACGTCGGAATAGATTTCAAGAAGGCTGCGCAGGAATGCCACGCAAAAGAGATTGCGCCGGCCCATGACGGCGCCCTTACGCCCGAGCAGGCCGATTTGGTCCAGAAGGGTAAGGCGATGTACTTGCCGTTCGGCAAGTTTGGTCCTCGGGGCGTCAAGGGTTACAAGACCATCTATGAAATTTGGCTCGAAGAGCCTACTTACCTGGCTTGGGTCCATGATAATGTTGACCGCCTGACTCCTCTGCAGGATATGGTCATCGGCTTCTACCGCCAATACAAAAGCAATGCCACACAATCAAGAAACTACGTCGGCAGCGTCCCATTTCCAGGAACAGCGGGCCGGTGTTGAAGCAACGCTGCACTTTAATCTCTCAGATCCCGAGGCGGAACGCCAGCTACGGTTGATGTTGCAGGCTCGGGATTTATTGTTTACGCTGATTGATCTCGATGAGTGGCTGCGTAGCAAAATCAAACACGGTACCGACATAGCTTCTTCCGAAGGTGCGCTTGAGGGCTGCCGGGCGCATCTGCACGAGCTGCTCGCGGTACGCGATATTTCCCTTCACGGATAACCATGCCTTCTGTAACCACAACTGACTCTATAGAGGTATCTTACGTTACTGATCGCCATCGAGAGATTGCAGCCAAGTTGTCGGTGATACACGGTAAAGTCAGGCTGGCGACAGAGTCCAATGGCGTTCATGCCTACATGGCCTCGCCGGCCTGCTTGGAGAAGTACGGCCGAACCGAGCTGGTCAAGATGCATTTGGCCGTGAATCTCGACAAATGGTTGCAAGGAGTTGATCTGTGCGCGATGTGCATGAAGAGCAATAAGGCGTACAAGGTCACCACCTTGCTGCGTTTACCTCCGCTCGAACAGCGCGGTATCCCCAACGTGTCTCCGGGCGTGTTTGAGGCCGAAACCAACCCTGAGTATCTGGAGCTGGACGCGAAGGGTAACCGGGTGCCGAAGAGTCCCGGTGAATGCCAACTACTCACCGATCTGGCTTCAGACCACCCTGCCGTAGAGTACTGCAAGTACCGCGGTTATGACCCATCTGAACTGGTTGCTCAGTTCCGCGCGTCATTTTGCTCAAAGGAGCGAGATGATCTGCACTGGCGCCCTTTGCCTGGTGGATTCGCTGCGACCCCTCAAGGCCGCATCGTCTTCTTCATGGATCAGTACGGTGTCCAGGTTGGCTGGCAGGCTCGCATACTGGAGATGGATCGCAAGTATGCGAAGTACTACCTTCATCCGTACGAAGGTCGGTGGGTGCCCGTACAACAACGCCTGACGCCCGAGCAGCCCTGGACCCTTATGGAAGGGTTCGACGGTTGGGACCCGGCGAAGTATCTGCTGGCATACGGGACCAAGCGCAACGCCGCCGTTATGGGGCTAGACGCCGCCATTGCGTTCAATAAGCGGCACGGGTCCTCTTGGTGTGTACTCTGCGAGGGTCCGCTCGACGCCGCAAGGTTCGGAGCACCAGCCATCGCCGTCATGGGTAAGCACCTAAGCGAAATGCAGGCCAAGCTGATCTCTGACAACTTCAGCCAGGTGATCTTCGTCGGAGATAATGACGAGGCAGGTAAGTCATTACGCCAAAAGGTATTTGATCGTTTGGGTTCACATCCCGGGGTCAAACTCCTGTTAGCCGATCTGCCGGTCCGACTAAAGGATGCCGGCGATATGAAGCCGTTAGAAGCCAAATACTTTCTATGTCAGTCCCTAAGCAATATCAGGTAACGCTTTATGCGCAGGTTGCAGTTCGCACACAACCAGTTGAGGCTAAAACTCCTGAAGAGGCTTACACGATCGCCCTTGAAGTTGAGCCCTTCATCGATAACTTGTTCCGAAAAAACTTAGGCAACGGGCCTTTCGTTCTTTGGACAGAGTATGCTGGCGAGATCAACGGCGGGCTGGTTGACGTCGTCGGCGACGAACAGTACGCACAAACCGTTTTTCTGAATACCTTTGGCAATCAGGAGGTTATCGAGAATGCGTGTCACTGCTCCTGTCCTGAGTTGACAGTGGCGGCTTCTAACCTCAGCATTGTCATGAGGTCTTTGGGCGATGACTGGTTGACGCGTAAACTTCAGTTCGCCCTCGACGAAATTCGAGATGTTGCTGCAGTCATAAGGAATCGAGACAATGAAGACGATAGAAGCAAACGGCAAGGTACTGCCAAGTGAACTCACCCTACTGTCCCGGCGTTGGAGTATTGCTTGGCAGAAGGGGCCTGTCGTTAGTCCTGACCTGGACGTCGTAAGTGGTATCTGCGATCCCAAAGCACACATACTCACGATTGACCTAGACCTGCCGGATGATGCATTGGCAGAAGTCTTGTTGCATGAATTGGGCCATGCGATTCACTACATGCTTGAGCATGCTTCTATTGATCGTGAGGAAGAGGACATCGTTAACCTGAACGCGATGGTTCTCATTACCGTTTGCAAACAAAATCCGGGCTTCTTTGCCTGGATTGAGCGCATGGCAAACCCTTGACGAAGGGTTCGCCGTACGCGACTTTGAGGTCGTATGGCGAGTACCTTCAACTTCCAGAGCAACTCCACGGCGTCCACTATGGCGCCAGAAGAGCAGGCTCGTTTTGATGCTGAACAAGCAAAGCTGAGTATCGGTCAGGAGATCGAATTTCTCAGCCGTCACGGTGAGCCTCTCAAGGAAGAGGACTACTGGTCTCAGTTCCCCGAACACCTTCGCGGCATTGCGCCGCCCACGTCGCTGGAGTTTGCTCACACCGGCATTGGCAGCTTGGACTGGGGAGATCGCTTCGGGAACAAGTTCCACGGACTCACGCTGCTGCCCACCTATCGGTTCAAGTCCGGCACTCCACATCGTCGCGTCGACATTCTGTTCGTGATGCCGTGCGTGCTCGATGCAGACATCGACAGCCGCTACAGCCCCGCGGCGATGTTGAAAGGTAAGGCGGCCAACCTGTTTGCCCGGAACCTCGGACGAGCCGGGCTGGCTGACTGCTGCTGGGACTTCACCACTCTGGTACGCTACCCGACCAAATCCAACCGTCCCAAGTCTCACGACATCAATTGGGCCAGGCCGCTGTTCTACGCGGAGATCAACCGGCTACGCCCCCGCATCATTGTGGCGATGGGCAAGGCCGTGTTTGAGAATCTGTACACAGCGTTCAAGATCAACCTACAGGACTTCCAGGGCGGCGTCTTCGACGTCGACGTCCCAGAGGTTTTACAGGACGACGAATGGCGCCCTAAGCTGATGATCATGGATCAGATCTCCCTCACGTTCAGTCGGCCCGAGCTGATCGAACGCTGTCTGGTGGATCTAGACAACATCCGATACGAGCTGACCAAGCTAAAGGAACCGGATGCGACGCGCGTCACGGACGTTAGGACCAACTACCAGGTCATCGAGACGGCTGAGTACCTGGGCAACTGGATCGAGGACATGCGGCAGAAGCAGGTGCTCAAGATGGCCGTTGACGCTGAGTGGGCCGGCAAACATTTCGTCGACGGTAAACTGCGCTCCTTCCAAAGCTGCTGGGAACCCGGCCAGGTCACGTACCTGAAGTTCATGGATGACCAGGGCCGACGGGTCCTTCCTCTGCACCCAAAGCAGATCGGGGACATCATGCGCCCGGTGTTCGAGGCTCCTGGCTTCCAGTACATCGGTCACAACTTCCCCGCTGACGCAGTCTGGATCGAGACCCACCTGGGCCTCAGTACTTACAGGCGGCTGTTCATGGACACGATGTTCGTGCAACAGTTGATCAACGAATATGCCGATCTCAAGCTTGAACGTCTCGCCGTGCGCTATACGCGACTCGGTCGATACGATGTTGCTCTGCAGCTGTGGAAGAAAGAAAACGCCGACCTGTTCAAAGAGAGCGACGGTTACGGCGCGATCCCTGATAGACTACTGGTACCGTATGCCTGCAAGGACGTCGACGTCACGTTCCGGGTCCACCCGATTCTGCTCACTCAGCTGATCGCTCAGGGACCAAGGCTGCTACAGTACTGGCTCCAAATCAACCGTGGGTTCACGAGCGACTGCTACACCAGCAAGATGCTCACCGGGCTGCCGATCGACCAGGCGTACGCCGACAAGCTGCGCGAGGTCTATCACAGCAACCTGGCCTTCCTGCAGGACGACTTCAAGCGCCAGGTTGTTGCCGAGGCGGACGAAATGCTTCTCAAGTCACTCACACGCCACATACCCGGTGCCGCAGTAACCGTGCTGCAGATCCTCAACGTTCAACGCAAGTCCGGCATGCCTGCCCCTGACATGATCCGCTTTGCTCAGATGAGCGTCGGGTCCGGATGGTCGCAGGACGCCCAGCTACATGCCTGCTTGGAGCATTGGCTGGACATCGATAACTTCAACTACAGCAGCCCCGACTATCTGCGACGATGGATGTTCCAGGTCAAGGGCCTCATGCCACTCAAAACCACCAAGAAGGACGGGGTCACGATGTCGTGGGAGAAGGTGCTGAAGCTCGATTCCGACAAGCAGAAGGACTATACGCCAGCGGCGGACAAGCAGACCATCAAGATCTATGAGAACCAGGACCCAATGATCGCTTACGTGGGGCAGCTCAAGTCTGTCGCCACAATGTGCAAAACATTCTTGAGGGACAAGGACGAGGACGGCGAGGAGCGGGGCATACACAGCTGGATCTGCTCCGACGGGGCGATTCATGCCAACTTTGCCTCAACCGAAACCGGCCGCCCCCGCACATGGAATCCCAACATCCTGAATTGGCCAAAGTCGGTGTCAAAGCCGATCGAACTGGCCTTCAAACGCGTGAATGCGGAACGGGCTAAAGCTACCCGCCAGCGTATGATCGACGACGCCGCCATGAACGGGCAGGAGCCCAACATGGCTGTGATCGAAGAGAAGGTCAAGGAGATACAATTCGCTCCGGTGTCACTCCGGTCGATGGTTAAAGCGCCTCCCGGCGAATGCTTCGTGGACGCTGACTTGGTGACGGCAGAAGTGGTGGGCCTTGGCTACCTGGCTGGGGACAGGAACCTGATCGACGCTTGTGAAGCGCCTGACCAGCAGTTTGCCATCATGCGCAAGACGGACGAGTCGGGCAACGTTAAGGAGAAGCCTGTTCGGATCTGCTACATCGAAGACATCTCACGTGTACCCAAGGACATGCAGGACGCGTCTCTCCTGGTACCAGAAGACCATCCGGATCTTGTACGCGAGAACAACAAGATCGTGCATCCCAAGCGGGACGTTCACTGGCAAATGGCCGAGTCATTCACAAAGACTCCGCGCGAAAAGCTCAACAAGGACACGCATCGTGGTGGCGGTAAGGTAGGAATGTTCTCTATTCCGTATGGCGCCAAGGCTCCTCTGATCGAACGTAACATCGAGGTATTGACTGGTGTCAAGCCGGCAGAAGGAACCGGCGCCGCGATCATCACGGCCTATGAGACTAACTTCCCCGTCGCCACGCAGTTCCTTAACGAAATGGCCATGCTGCCGTCGGGCGACAGGCCAGAACTCATTGACCCGGGAACACCGCTTGGGTGTTACGACTCAGTATCAGGTCGCCGACGGCATTTCAAGTACACTGAGATCAAGGACCTAGAAGGTCTTACCGAATGGGCCAAGAAGTCTATCTTGGATCCTATGACTCGCGAAGCCCGCAACTATCCTCTGCAGGAGATCGTTGCGGCCACAATGGCTCGCGCCCACATCTGGCTGCTGGACTATTACATCCAGCGTGGGATGAAAGCACGGCCGATGCTGTTGTTGTACGACGCTTTGACGGTGCGCTGCCCCTTGGAGGAGCGGTTCATCGTCAGGGACTCATTGCAGCGATACATGTCGGACGAGAACGTCTGGCATGTGGCGCGATCGAACATGAGCTTGCAGTTTGATATAGAAGTCGACTTCACCATCAGGTGGGCGCTAGACCCAACTCCGGATCTGCGCAAGCTTCTGTACGACGAACAGCTGCTCAAGTTCGAATGTCCTCCCGTATGAGCGATTCCCTGGAACCGAAAGTCGGTTGACAGTCGGTCTCGCACCTGTATAGTTGTAGCGGTCCTAGAACCTCATGGCGCCCGGCGAGTACTGGACGCAACGGAGGAAGTCAGGATCACTGTAATTGATATACGACTTGAACGACTGACACTCATCGAGCATCAAGATGAATTGACACCGCCACCCGGATCTCCATTACTCGAACAAATCAACCATTAACGTAACTGATTAGCATTATGTCCACACGTCTCCATATCGTAGGTGGCTCGCAAGGCGAAGCCAAGCGCGAGTTCTCTGTAGGCTTTTTCCATGATGGTGTCCGCTCCATCGGCCTCAACAAGAAGGTCTCCCACCAGTTCCGGTTTCTGCCGGCTTTTGACAACAACCGTTACCGCGAAACTGACGCGGAATACGCCACGTCCGTCCTGCCTTACCGGGATCGCAATCTCGCGGCGGACTCCACCGGCACGGAAGGTTTTACCTCCTGGTACTACATCTTCCGGGTCCACAACTTCCTTGGTCACGGTAACCGCTCGTATGTGTCGCCAATCACGGGGCACCAGGGCAACCCGACCGGGGTCGATCCCATTCTTGACTGCTACATGCTGTGCAAGAAGAACGACGCGCTCAAGCACTTGATAGAGAAGCCCAAGAACAAGTCCGAAGGCTTCAACGCCGTGATCACGTCCCCTAAGAGCATGCCGTTCTTCAACGTGCTCACCTGCGTCGATAAGCAGTGGGTCAACGCGATCATGTACTGCACGATCTCTGCCCTCGACGACCTCAAGGGTAAGCTCGCGTTACGTGCTGGTCGTAACGACGCAGTCATCAGCCCGGAATGGTCGGACTACATCTACGGCGACATCACTCACCCGACCCAAGGGCTCATGGCCACCAGCCGCATTGCCAAGGTCGGAACCAACATGATCGAGACCGCCTGTGTCTTCTTCTCCGAGAAGGATGGCGTTCTGACCGGCGCGCAAGCCGCGCCGCTTGATCCGACCACGCCGTTTGGTCAACAGGCGCTCCGTGGCCGGTACAACCTCCTTGATCCTGAACGTGTCATCAAGGTGGCGACTTATGAGGAGATCCTCGATTACATCATCAACGATGGGACCATACCGTACAACGTGATCGAGGCTGCCTGCTCGCCGCACGTGGCTCGTCTTCCGGCGCCTCCTCCGGCGGCCCGTATGGCCAACGCTGGCGTTCCGCCGAGCGATGATGACGTTCCTATGGGCAACACCCCTCCTGCGTTCGGTCGTCCGGCCGCACCAGCATCCACGCAGCCGGCTTTAGCTCCTATCGGTTCAGGTATCGCCGGTTTCGCACCGACTCCGGCGGCTGCGGCCGCTCCGTTCCCCACTCAAACCGTCGTGGCTACTCCGGCTGCCACTCCGGTTTTCGCGACTCCCCCTGCGTTCGCACAGCCTGTCTCCAACACCCCGGCGTTCCCGGGTACGGTGACGGCGGGTCCTGGCCCACTTCCGACGTTCGCTGCTCCGGCTGCCGCCGCGGTCGCCGAACAGCCGCGCGTGAGTAATGCGCTCCAGACTACCGGTGGTCCCCTCTCTACTGCCGAACAGGCTGAATATCTAGCCTTGGCTCAGGAGATGATCGCCAGTAACGGCAAGGCTTTGCCCGACGAAAAGATGCGTCGTATGGCTGAGCTGGGAATGCGTGTTAACGCCGTCTCCTAATCCTATGCGGGATGGCCTGGTAACTCGGGCCATCCCTCTTTCATTTATGGCCGAGAAGAAAACTAAGCCCAAGAAGCCTACACCTTCCTTCAGTTTGCTAGACGACGATACATTCGCCAATCGGACCAAGGAAGCCCTGATGAAGAGCCGCAAAAAGGGCACCACGGTCGATTCATTGACCAACGTTCGTCGCGAGATCCTCAACCTCCCCCCGATTTACCTACAAGCCACGCTCAATAGCTTCGGCCTACAAACCAAGACGCTCGTCGACATCATCGGGGCTGAGGGTATCGGTAAGACGACCCTCATGTTCACGATCTTCGGGTGGTCGATGCTTCAAGGCTCTCCGTGCTTCTACGTCGAAACCGAAGGTAAGGTAATCGACGAAGAGCGGGCCATGCGTTCGCTCAACACCGACAAGGCGCTGGCGAAGAAAATGTTCGACCGAATCAGCTTCGACCAATGCTTCGAGCTGCAGCAGGCGATAGACTCGATCTATGCTTGGGTGAAGCTCGTCCGCGACCCCAAGAGCGAGGTCTACGTCCCTCATCACATACCTGTAGTGGTGGGCCTAGATACGTTCTCAAAGCTGATGTCCGCCAGTGAGGCTGAAGGGCGACTGCTGTACAACGATCAGACCCTCAAGGGTAAGGAAGCAGACGCTAAAGATCTCGGCACAGGCTCAAACTTCGGGCATGCAAAGATCGCGCAAGCATGGTCTCGCCAGCTGCCCAACTGGCTGACGATGAACAACGTCATCCTGATACTCAACCGGCACCAAAACGACAAGGTCGATATGAACGCTGCTCCCGGTGCCTCCTTCGGTGGCGACGCTGCGGCGGGTTTCAACACCACGTCGATCGGCGGACGCGCGTTCAGTCAGAATGCCGCCCTACAGCTGATCCTGAGTCGCTACAAGTTTGCTACCAAGAAGGTGGGCGACGAGAACATCAAGATCGGCGTCGACGCCAAGATCACCGTGTCGAAGAACTCGTACGGCCCCAACGGATTGGTGTGCTTCTACCGGATCAACCAGAGGAACGATGGCGATACGGACACGACGTTCGTGCCGGCCCTCTCGTTTGCCCCCTACACGTCCGAATGGCTGATGGGCAAGGGCATCCTGGAGATCTCGTCGAAGAACAAGAACTGTTACAGCTGTCGTGACCTCAACCTGTTCGATGTTACCTGCGACGAGTTCTATGCCGCCCTACAGGCCAACGAGGAAGTGCTCAACCTCATCGGCACTCGGCTTCGGCTGAAGGGCTATGAGGTTGACGACAATCAACCCCCGGCACTCCCGGTTCCTGCTTCCGATGAAGAGATTCAACCAGCCGGCCAAAAGTAACGAGTATCAGATCAAACAGATGCTTTGTGCTATTGCCAGGGTCAAGCCTATCCAGGTGGGTGGGCTTGGCCTTGACATGGAGCAGCTAGTTAATAACCTGGCTACAAGCTCGAATCTGAACCTACCTTGTGATGGCTCAGCTGTCGTGGTGGTAGATCACTACGTTCGGGCGCTCGTCGATCCGAAAGACCATACATCTCCGCTCGTCAACATGATGCGCGACCAGCCGGACTCTTATTTGCTGTTTGTGGATAACTACATTGCAGGCAAGGAAAGTCTGTTTCTCGGAAAGATGCTCCGCAGCAGTGATGAGATCCACAGCTGGGTACGGCACATGGACAAGCCTGAAATCATGGTCTATAGTTTGACCACCAGGGAGGGGATCATCGTGGCCCCTGTTAGCGCCCTGCTTAAGATCAAATGAGTTTTGACCTTTATATCACCAAGGAGCCATTTGATTTGTTGGGCGTTCCGGCCGGATTCCTTTGTTGGGCTCCCCACAATGTCGAGTACGGGGAGCTCAAACGTAGGAAGTTCATCCGGATATTCAATTATGATCAACCCTGGCGGCACACTTGGGTCCCACGTACCTTTCTGCTTCATGTTCATCGCGTTGGCGAAGGGTACCGCGGCGACGGGGGCTGGTTCGTAGCGATACAGGGCCGACTGTTACGGGGTGAGCCAAATGCGTTCTTGCAGCATCCTTGGGAAGATGGCGATGACAGGTTGGGTCCTATACCCTGGCGTTTTGGCTCCCGTGGAGAAGCAATTTACTATCTGTCTTGCCTTCCTTTTAGGGCGCATGCAAAAGTGAGTGTGTGCCAGATGGTCGACAGCGTTTATACTATGGCTTCACGAACCCGTGCCGAACTAAGTGAACGATTCCCAGTACTTTTACCGCAGGTGCAGATCGACTTAGAAGAGGAAGCGAAAATTTCAAGTCGTGAACTACTTAGACGCGGCCGCTTACGAACAAGTCGGCTGTACTTCCCGAATAAGAAAAAATGAGTATTGATATTTTCAATCAAGCGATGTCTTACCTCCCGGCGGCATTGCACAAGATGGGATACCAGACCCTACGGCCTGGTCAGGATCGGGTGGTGCTCAATCTGTTTGCCGGCAAGTCGGTATTTTGCATTTTACCCACCGGTCAGGGTAAGTCTGCTTGCTACATTATACCCACTATTTGCCTCAATTACCGAACTCTCATTTTTTCGCCCTTGATCTCGTTGATGCAAGATCAGGTCGAGGCACTGTGGCGTCTTGGCCTCAAGGCCGGACAGATCAGCAGTGGCCAGAGTGATGCTGAGAATCAGGCCGTCATAACCCAATGGATGTCAGGGCAGCTGCAGTTCTTGCTGGTGGCACCTGAACGTATCGATAACGCTCAGTTCAGGCTGGCGATCGGTCACGTTCGTCCGGATATGGTGGTCATTGACGAAGCTCACTGCTGCAGCCAGTGGGCGGATTCCTTCCGGCCGCACTACGCCCGCTTGGGTGAGTTCTGCAAGCTGGCGCGGCCCAAGAGCCTTCTGCTCCTGACGGCTACGGCCACCGATGACGTCGAACAAGATGTACGACGTATCCTGTGTGCTGAAGCGGCCGAGCGGGTGATTTACTATCCCAAGAGACGCAACCTTCTGCTCACAAGTCGTCCTTACACGGGCGATCCCGAACTGCTGCAGTTTGTCAACAACATCGATGGTTCGGTAATCGTATACTGTTCGACCGTGAAGCGCACCGAGGAGATGTACGGCGCCCTCGGGCATCACTGCAAAGGCCGGGCGCTGATCTACAACGGCTCCATGACCCCGGACGCGCGTACCACCAACCAGACCATGTTCATGCGGGATGAGGTCAAGGTGATGTTTGCCACCAAGGCGTTTGGCCTGGGTATCAATAAACCAAATATCCGTGGTGTTGTTCACCGCGACATTTCGGGCTCGGTCGATGACCTGGCTCAGGAGATGGGACGTGCTGGTCGCGACGGCCTGGAGAGCCAATGCCGGCTATTCTTCGATCCGAAGACATACGACACCCAGCAGTTCTTCATCAAGACGTCCTATCCGGAGGAACGTATGGTACGGGCGATGTTCAGTGCCATCAAGCGCAACCTCGACGCGGATGGGATCTGCAAGGTCACCATCGGTGACCTTACCCAGCAGGCCGGCATGTACTCGGCATTCGGAGATGGCTGTATGGGTGTGCTGGCAGGTGCCGGGGTTATTGACCGTAACTTCGACGCCGGTAAGATCGCAACGATCAGGCTCAGGAAGCCACACGCCGACGAGGAGTACAAGGCCGTGCAGGACGGAGCAGAGCTGATCGGCACCCGCAAGGGCGAGGCAATCGAGTTTGACCTGGATGCCCTGGGAGAGAAGTTGAAACTTAAGGACAAGAAGCTCAAGGACATCCTCAAATCCTTAGACAAGGAAGGCTACATCAACTACATTGCCCCTTACCGCGGAAAGCCGACCCGAATCGTTGGCGACATCGACAAGGTTGACTTTAGGCGGCTCAAGGGTCGGTATGAATCAGGCATGGCCAAGCTCAGCCGGGTGATCGACTATCACGACTGCCCGGACCGCGACAAGCACACGTTCCTGCAGGAGTACTTTGGGGTCAAAGTCGACGAACAATGAAGCCGTTGTTACAGCTCAAGGACCTGGTGGATAAGCTGCCGGCCGTCAAGCCAGCAAAGCCCGCGACCATTCAACCGCCAGCCGGCATGAACCATTGTGCTTGTGGCAAGAAGTTCATACCGATTGGGGAGATCAAGATCGTCAAGACTCCGCACTGTACGGCCATTGACACAATGTGCCGGGAGTGCCGTCAGCAGTGCTCCAAGCATTCGCTGATCGTGTGCGTCCGCTGCAAGTCAGTGGCCGCCAAGCTTGCGCCGCACCGTGACAACAGCGGGTTCGTCTTTGAGCCCGGCAAGCCGTATCACACGCCGTTCTGCCCTAACTGTGTGCAGGACTGCGTAACCTCCCCGATTGCCGAGAAGGCGATCTGGGATCAAGATCAAAAACGAAAATGAGTATTATCACATTGACCGTCTTTGGCGGTGGGTTTCTCGCCGGCTTTGTAGTTGGTGTATTGGCGGCAGAATGTGGCAAGGTCAAGTCTTCCGACTTGACTGCAGCCACGGATGCTGCGATTAGTAAAGCTAAGTTAGCAGTCAATTATTTGAAGAATTATGAGTACCGAAGTCAAAACCAAGACAGTAATGTCCCCAAAGCCTAAGTTGACCTCCAAGGTCATACAGGCTATCGCCATCAAGCCTTCACCGGTCCCCGATAAGGACGGAGAGGATAATGTGGTGTTCAAGATTTGCTATGTTTCCGCCAGCGGCAAGCAACAACTGCAGGTTTGCTCAAAAGCGGTCTACCAGGCTATCGAGACCCAGCGTCTTACGTTCGATCATAAGAACAACTTTCGACTCCGCCTCGGCGCTGACGACACCGTTACGTCGATCGACAAGTACCCAAAACCGGAGCTCAACAGCGTCTTCAAGACGTCCGGTGAGGAAGGTGAAGACCGGGGTCTGGTGTTTCAACGGCACAAGGATAAGAGCTTCTCGCTCAAATCCCAACCGGCTGACGTGGTGCCGGCCGTGGTCGACGAGGTTCTCCAGCTGCTCCACGAAAATCCTGATGTGGACGACGGCGATTATCTCGATGGCCGATTCGTTGTCACCGGCATCACCAAAAAGGGAGGAGCTGAGATGATCTACGTGAATCCCGAGGCCAAGTAAGTCGTACGCGAGTATGGCAAGGATGCCATTCTTTCTGCATGTTACCATGAACAAACACACTACACCGGTACAGAAAGTAGATTCAGTTCCGACCGTAACGCTCGTAGTTACGTCCCCCGAAGGACATGTACAGGGTTTCTTGAGCGGCGAATCGTCGTCGATGGCGACCCTGTTGTCTACCGTGGTCGCAGATAACCTACAGGTAAAAGTCGTCACCAGCAGCTTCCTCCAACCCGGTCAGACCGTATACGAGGTAGACCGGGAATTCGCCATGCTCTCTCGGGCGAATCTCACGTTCCTAAACTGGTCGACAATTGTCGCTCTCGACGATAATTTACCCAGCGGCTCGAAACTATTCTTCGTTGTCAGCTATTGACAGGGCGAGCAACCTCGGGCAAAATAACGCAACTATGATTGTCAAAAACGTCTCTGGTTCTACCCAGTACATTGCCATTGGTCAGCGCGGCGGCCGTGGTTCTCGCTATTCCCGGGGTCGCGAACTCGCCAACAATGCTACCGCTTCGTTCGACGACAGTCCAAAAGCGATCTCTGACGCACGCGCCCTCGCGGTACGCGGTCTCATTCAGATCGTTTCCGGCCCTGACGCCAATTCCGAGGACGGAAGCGTCAAGATCCCCGCTAGCGGCTCTATAACCCTTTCCGCGACTGGCCCTTCCAACGGCGACTACGTCATACTGAACAGCGTTAAGTTCCAATGGGCGGCCAGCGCGACCGGCCTCGCCACTGGCGTCGTCTGGGCCGGTGCGGGCGCGGCTGGCGGCACTGCTGCTGGCACTCTCCGCACTGCGGTCAATGGCCACGCCACCGTCGGCGTCAAACTCGGCAGTACCATTACCGTCGGGACCGCCTCTGTCATCCCGGTGACCGCGTCTGCCGGTAGCGATGTTACTGTGGGCGCCAATTACGCCATGACAAAGTCTGGCGCACAGATCACCCTCAGTGGTGCGACCCTCGCGGATGGTACCAAGGGTAAGATCAAGGAATCGGTCGAACTCACCTATACGGTGACGGCCGGTGACGTGACTGCCGCAAAGTGGTTTATCCCCACGGGCATCCTTTCAACGCCGAGCAACTGGGTTGTCCAGTGCCGTACGTCGGCGGGCTTCATCAAGGCAACCGACGATGTCGTGTTTGTGTTTGACTCCGTCACGAAGGGCAACCTTTTGGTGGACAATAGCGCAAGCAGCATCCTGGTGGCAGGCGACATCCTCACGATTCACGTGTTGGGTGCATAACAGACTTCAACTAAATCCGACTATGTCTACTGAACTCACTGAAAAACAGGCCAGCGATCTGCTTAATGCAAACCGCTTGGGCTTCATCAGCCAGTGCATTGGTGCCGGCAAGACCCCCGACGACGCGAACGTCCTGTACAAGCAGGCTTCCGAACGCCTGGATCGCCGGACGAAACTTGCGCAGACAATCATGGACAGCCTCGAACCCGAAGCTGTTGCACCGGCCAAGTAACCGGCCAAGTAACCGGCCAAGTAACCGGCTGCAATCTCATCGAGGCGGCGACAGCAATGTCGCCGCCTTTTTCGTTTGCGTTGACCATCAATAGGTGCGAAAGGTAGTTATGCTCGTTTCATTTGCAGCAGCCCTGCAGCAGGCTAAGGCGGCCAACCGATGGTCCTTTACCACGATGGCAAAGCTTTGCAGGGTAGGAGCATCCACCATGCACCGTTGGGTCGCTGGTACTACTACGCCCGGGCTGCGCGTTATTGTGTCCTCATGTCAGGTTCTTGGTATCAATCCCGAACTGGTGGCCGACAGCTTAACGCCCAAGTATCACGAGGAGATAATTTCATTGGACGCGCTGCAGTCCCGGTATCGGGAGCAATTTGCGTTCGATCCTAAGATTGGCAACCAGACCGTTACCTTGGCGGCTGTCGTCGCGTACAATCGAGCTTTCGAGCTTGGACTGATGAGTTCCTTGCACATTAGTCCAGATGGAGTGATCACCATCAACCCGGCGGCTCCAGACTGTGCCGGGTACAGGCTACAGATCGCCGTACAGAATGGCAGCCTGGTGGTCATAGTTGAGACCAACAGCGACCAAGTACTTTCGACCGAAATATTGTCAGACGGCGCCCTCAAGACTGCCGTAGGTATGATCTTATGAGCGAACCAACCAAAGATGACTCCGGCGTACCTTTCGGCGATATACCCGAGGCTATTCAGCGTCAGCGCGCGACCACTCGTGCCCTTTTGGCCGGCGCACGAAAGAACGTCAAGACCGGTAAGGTGGCAAAGCCTGCACGTCCAGTCGTTACTGAATCAGCCGCCAACCCGAATGACGCCCCCGACACGGAGGTTGTACCTGCCGCGCCTAAGCCGGCTGTCGGCAAGTGGATTCGCAAGACCATAACGCTGGAGCACGCCCTGATCTCGTTTGAACTGGAGATCCTGGAACACTCCGTAACCAACCGATTTCTAACCGTCATTTTCGAGAAATCCGTCAAGATGCCAGACCCGGCCGAGCCTACCAGGTTTAGGCTGCATATAGCCGGCCGGACCTATTCGGTTGAGCACATGGGAATTAACTTTGAGATTCCATCCCTTGGCCTTCGTGGTGTATCTTTCTTGTTGGTAGAGTAATCGAAATGATCAAGCACGCAAAAGTCGAGGTCGGTAAGACCCCATCCGAAGTATCCGGTAAGCCCTCTACCCGTGTGGTTGAGGGAGTACCTCTGGCTGACGGCGAACAACTACCTGAGAAACGTCTTGAAAAATCGTCGGTTTTGACCGACCATACGGACTGTGCCAAGTCTCGGCAATGATGATTTTTCGGCGTGTGGGATAAACAGGAGTTTCGATGATCCTTTCCTGTTGCCTTCAAGCGGCACTATGCCGACCAACGTGTTTAATGCGTTGCATTGGTGCCGTTTCCTTTATTTCCTCAATCCCCAGTACAGGCAGGCTAGTGCTCGTGTAGTACGTCACTTCATCACGGACTTTGACTACCCGGCGGTCGGTGATCACAGCGAGAAGGAAGAACTGGATGACCTCCTTAAGGATCATCTTCAACTCCCCTTGGCGCTTGCCGACATGGGGGACGAGTGGGCGGCCTACGGTAACGCCTTCTTCCGAATTCACTTCCCGTTTGATCGGTTCCTCGTAGATGCCGAGAACCGCTGCGAGTACTCGCTGGACATGTTCCGTGACGCCAAATTCACCCTCAAGGACATGACGTACGAGGTCACCAGTCCAAAGGACGGAAAGACAAAAGTGAAGCTGCCGTTCCGCGACCGCAAATCAACGGACGTGGCACGCATTCGCATTCGTAAGATCGATCCTCTGTACATGACGATCCGGCACAACATGGTTTCTGGCGCAAACCAGTACATATACCGGTTCGAGCAGCAAATCGTGAGCGATGCCCGGAAAGGTAAACGTTTTGTCGTTGATGATCTTCCGCTGCCCATGCTGCAAGCGATCCGGGACGGTAATGACTTCATGTTCAACCCGGATCAGATCTTTCACTTCAAGGCCCCGACGATCTCCGGTGTACAGAACGCGGGCTGGGGTCTCCCCAACACGTTCGCTAACTACCGCTCGCTGCACCAGCTGCAGGTGTACCGCAAAATAGATGAGGCTATCGGACTAGACTACATGGTTCCGTTCCGCATATTCACGCCGAACATGTCGGACAAAATTGGTGATGCTGTCAACACGCTTATTCTGAGTCGTTGGACCAAGGAGATTTCCCGCATCATCGACGCGCGTCGCCGCGATAAATTTGCCATTCACGCCCTTCCGTTCCCGGTAAACTATCAGGAGCACGGGGCAAATGGAAAGGAACTCACTCCAAAAGACATGATGGAGTTTCAGACTAATTCGATGCTCGACGGCATGGGTTACCCTGCCGAGCTTTTCCGCGGTACCCTGCAATATCTGCAGGTACCTACTGCGATGCGCTTGTTTGAGAACTCATTCATGTTCATCAACCTCGGGTATACCCAGTTCATTCAATGGGTGGTTCGTCGTGTTCGCAGCTACCTTGGTCAGCCATACGTGAAGGTGGTCATGCAGAAGCCCCAGATGGCTGATTCTTTGGAGCGGAAACAAATCCTCCTGCAGCTCATGTCCGCCAACGAAATCTCTCGTGAGACTGGCTTCGACCAGCTCGGTATAGATGATCCGGTAGCGGAAGCCGTTAAGCGTATGGAAGAGGATCTTGCGATCCAACGTAAGCAGGTCAAATTACAGACTGACTTCCAGCGCGAAATGGAGACTGGTGCAAGTCCTGCTAGCGAACAGCAAGGTGGGTCGGCTGTCGGTGGAAGTGGACAAGCTGGAGTCAGTCCTCTCGATATTGACCAGCAGGCATCCGATCTGGCACAGTACTGGCTACAGATTCAATCTGACGGGCAGCGTCGGCAAGCAATGCAGTCTACACGTAATGCCAATCCTCAACTTTACAGCCTGGCCAAGCAGAAAATGGAAGAAATGCGCCAGCAAGGCGCCTCTGAGGGACGTCAGGCGGTCAACCAAGGTGCTCAACCGGGAGGCGCGCCGGCCCAATGAAGCGTAATGCAGACGAGCTTGAAAAAGTCGTCCGACTGCTGAAGAAGCAGCCGCCCGAAAGAAGGGAGCAGTCGCTTAAAGCCATCGAGTCCGTCGACGAACCAAATAACAGGTTGCTGCGTAACAGACTTAAGGACGAATCCGATAAAGATGCAAAAGAACCCAAGAGTTAAAGAGACGGCGGACATGCTCCGCCGTATGATGCATCCAGGCGGTGGCGATTCCAAGCCCAAGGGTCCTAGCGGTCTTCCCAAGGCTGTACACAACCAGAACGCCACGGTAGAAAACTACTACGACGGTGAAGGACTAAACGACCCGGGCGTTGTAAATGGCGTGACTGGCGTTGGAGCTGGAGCTATCATAAATTGATATGCCGATACTACAGACACCGGCGGTTCAGTCGCTTATTCATAAGTATATAGGATCTCAGGTCCCGGGTGTCGGGGTCTCGATTGCTGAGCCGCAGATGCTCGCCATTCCGGGCACCACGGAGGGCTCTCTCGAATATCAGTTAGGCGCCAAAATCCCACAGCTCCTCCAGGATAAGCAGACGCTCGCTCCGGTCGGTGAATGGATGGACAAGGCGGAGCGCAATCCACTGCGATCTGGCATGCTGGGCGCGCTAGCTGGTGGGGTCGGAGGCGCGGGCCTTGGTATCCTGCTCGGCAAAGACCCGCAGACTTCTGCGCTTCTGGGCAGTGCCGGACTGGGCGGCGCCAGTTGGTTGGTCGGCACTTTGCTCAATATGCAGCGTCGACGTTTACGGGATAAGCAGACAGGCAAGCAGGCCAGCTTCTACGGCAACAGTTCTACTGACCCGTCATCATACATAAGCTCACGGATTGCGCTTGACCCCAAACTCGACTTTAGTGAGAAGACCCAACTGTCTGGTCTGGTGAATCGACTCTCTGACGGCCAGACTCAAGAATTGGCCAAGCTGATCCGCGCGGTTGGCGGCGCCGCTATAGGTGCTCTTATTGCTAAGTATTTACTGCGTACTGGGTTAACTGGTACAATACTTGGCGCCATACTGGGCGGCACAGTGGGCTCCCGCTGGGGTAACAAGTCGATCGATCGCGACGTGTTCGGCAATGCGCGCCTCATTCAGTGAACGACACGATCGACAACGACATCGGCGGCTGATAAGATTTTGATATGGACTTTGAAACTCTCGGAATCCAGATGGCTTGCGCCGAACGCGATGTGCGGCCTGACACATTTTCAACCCTGTCCGGTATCGCCAAAGAGGCAGCCGCGAACCCCGGGCCAACCGGTCGCTTGATCGCCAAGGCTGCCGCGGAAGTCCTTACAGAGTGTGGTCGTGGCAACACGGCACCCGCTATCCACCTGGCCCTCATCTCCAAGCAGGCCAACTGGGTTCCTCAATTTCAGGATGCCGTGAACATCGTGCTCGACTGCATCAAGATGCTGGAGCCGATGCAGAAGTCCGCTTTCAATCTTGGCGACGCCCTTGGGGCCGGAGAGTCCCTGGTGAAGGGTGTTGGATATGGAACGCTGGGTGCCGGTGTAGGAGCAGGGACGTTATGGTGGTTACTCAGCCGTCATGCCCTACAGTCCGACGTCAAGGAACGGGCGATCCAGGGGAAGATCGATTACTATAACCAACTTTCCTCCGAAATAGAGGACCAACTTCGACGACGATATGGATACGCCGATTCCGCTCAGCAACCCTCAGCCCCTCCCAAGCGACGTACCCGCGTTTAAGCGGCGCATTCGCAAAATTGCTCAGCTTCCCGAAGATGCTCCTGACCAAGTAGGTGAGGGCGTAGAGCAAGTTTTACCCTCAGACGTTCCGAAGGGACGTAAGCGTAAGCGCAGTACCGTTACGGAAGAGGTTGTTCCGAATGTCGTTTCCCTAGACCCGCAGGCCGAATGGGTGGATGCGCCCACTATGGTGGATCAGATCAAGGACGAGAGTGCCTGGAAGACCGACCGGCAGGAAGTCAAGGTCTACAATCTGAGTGACGATAAACAACTTGCAGAGTACAATGCGCTGCTGACTCGCTGTGCGTCGCCAAGCACGAACTGCTTCGTCATTAGCGAGCAGTCAAAATTCGCGCCTACGCTCGGTACCTGGTCGAGCCTGGTGAAACTGCAGTACGTGAAGTACCGCAAGATGCTGAAAATTAAAAAGTCATGAACACTAAGCAGTCCGCAGTAGATTGGCCCACAGTACTTAAACTTCTGGGGGGCGGAGCCGCTCTCGGCAGCGGCGTCGGCGCGGCATCGACCCTAGTGAAATACCTGAAGGGTATGCACGATAAAGCCAAGGCCAAAACGGATACCAGCCTCGACGACGACATACTATACCTGGACCTTCCGGCGCCGGTCAGCCAACGAGGAGTCAAACGCGCAAATGAAGGTCAGGGATCCCCGGGCACATTGGCCGTTGGTACGCTCGGCTCCATGCTGGGCGCCTACTTGGCCTATAACGCCGTACGTGGCGCCTATTCGTCAGTCAAGCGCAAGCAATTGCAAGCCGAGCTGGATCGAGCCCAGCATGCCTATTTGGGCGGATTACAGAATCAGGCACAGCTAGCCAAGACGGCTTCCCAGTTTTCCGGCATCAATAAGTTGGTGGGTGGAGGTTACCTCGCTGGTCTTTTGACCATCTTGGGCTCGGCCGTGCTGGCCAATAAGTTACTTCAGAAGCAATTCCCTGATCGCGTTCCTCGTAACCCACTTCAGCCCCGCAAGATCGTGATCCGCACCATGCGTAATCCTGAAGGTGTGGATAAGGAAGTGCCGGTCGAAGCTCTCGGCAGCTCTCCTGACGCTACTGAAAATTTACTACGGCTCAGTCTGGCCAACGAGAAGTCGGCCGCCGCTTGGGGCCTCACAGACCTCGTGGCTGCCGCCGCACAAGGTCGTTGCCAAGAGATCAAGCGTGCGTGCGTCGAGGCCGGCCCTGACGCGGCATTCGAGATTTGCAAAGGCGCGAGCGACCGTGAGTACAATAATCTTCAGGGTAACTTGGCCATCAGCTGGCTGGCTCATGACCCAATTATGTCGCAAATGATTGAACCACACCTGGCTGCACAATTCGTGCAGGACAGTCCGACGTTCGCCAAGGCCGCTTCGGCCCTGCTGGATGACCCGACGTTCGACCGCGGCATGCTTGAAGACTTGGTGGGGCTCACCGAAGTGGTGAACCGCGAGATCCGGGGGCAGTCGTTCGAACCAGTCATCGAACAGCTCGATCGTGTCAAAGTGGCGGCGGCCCATCGAGGTCATCGCTCGATGCTGGGACAGACCCTCGGCGACAAGCTGGTAGTGGCCGATGCGATCTCCAGCCTTCTCAACCGCGTGAGCGATCAGAATCAAGATGGCGGCCACCAGGGCGGCACCACATCAGCTCCGTCTTCCCGGGACTCTGAGGAGGTCGTCCATAAGTCCAGGCGAAAGGCTCGTCCGACAACGTTTCGTGTCGAAGACCAGGTGGCCCAAGGATTCTTGGAACAGAACCGCGATTTGATCGATGAAGCTCTCAGCGCGGTGAAGTGAGCTTGTCAGCTCACTGACTCGTGTCGCATTAAAAGTTTAGCAATTAGCTACTTCTGCATTTACCTGCCCGCCGGTTTAAGCGCCGGCGGGTTTTTATTTATGGCCAACTACTACACGGAAGCCTCTTCCGAACGTATCGTCCCATGCACGCATGACCAATATCAACGACTTTCAGAAATACTCCAAGACTCCGCTAATCAAAGCGAGGACCCTCACGACTTCATGGTCGAATGGATCGAAGCTCATAACGATGACCCTGCCGGTTTGTATCTTCGCAGTGTTGGCGCTGGCTTTGCTGAGCCTTACCACCTTCCTCTATGTTTTCGCGTTGAGCTCGGCAAACTCCTCACCGAGGCGAACCTCCCGTACCTGACCATTGGGCTTGCCTTCATGTGCGAGAAGAATCGATTGAATTCCCACGGAGGAGAAACCGTACGCCTGTACCCCAACGGTACCGTTGTCAGTCCGTCCCTGGTATGGCCCATTCAGGTACCGGACCCATAATGACTTATGAAATTTGGTACCCCAATTAGCGTCGTCAACAGCAAGGAGACTGGTGATGCTCCTAAGAACAAGTTCAATGTCTCCAAGCGGGAGGATCGGACGATAGACGGCGTCGTGTTCGACTCCAGGCTGGAGATGAACTGCTACCTGTACCTGAAGGAGCAGGGAATACCATGCGAGCTGCAGCCGTCATTCGAGCTGCAGCCCAAATTCGAGCTGAATGGGGTGAAGTATCGGCCGATCTCTTACGTGGCCGACTTCCGCATAACGATTGCCGGGCATACGTACATCGTGGACGCCAAGGGCATGCGGACTCCGGACTTCAAGATGAAGTTGAAGCTAATGGCCTGCATCCACAAGGTGCAGATCGTCGAGGCTGGCTCGGTCAAGAAGTTGAGGCTATTCGTCGAGGCCGCCCGCAAGGGGTTTGTTGTTCCTGAAAAGGTCATCGCGCCCCCTACGACATGAGACAGATACAAGTAGCTAGCCAAACCATACACCTGACAAACTGATGCAAAATACGATTCTAAATAACCTGATAGCTTTAACCGAGAAGGCGCTTAAGGCTATACCCAAAGCGCTGCGAAAGCGGAAATGGTATAAAGAGCTCACGCAGGTAGCCCTGGAGGCCCGCGGCGAGTTCGACTTTGTCGATACGCGCGCTGAACTCAAGGCCCGGTACGTAGATTATGCTCAGGATAACTTGGAGCAAGAGGGCGAGATAGAGTTCGACGACGATGCCGAAGTCTCCCTCAGCGACGACGGCGGCGCCTACGTACAAGCCTGGGTCTGGGTACCTGCAGGTGGCGCCGGCATGTGCAATGGACAGGACTGTCACGAGCCCCTCGACGACGGGGAAGGATTTGACGGTAAATGCGTCAACTGTATCAGCAACAGAGCTCGTTAAACCGGACAAATCGTCAGCAAATCGTCAGACCAAACGGACAAATCGTCAGACCAAACGGACAAATAGTTAAGTCCGGGAAGCACTTAGAAATCAGTGAAATGACACGCAAGATACGCTACGAGATCCTGGTGCCGCTACGGTTTAACGATGGATCCCAGGTCCCGTCATACCTTCACGATCGGACTGTGGACGAGCTCACCAGCATATTCGGCGGCTGCTCCATGCATGCCTGCTCCGAAGGTGTTTGGAAAGATGCAGGCGTCATCTACCGGGATACCAACCGTACGATCGTTGTAGACGTCTACGAGTCCATTTGCACCGCGACCTTAAGGGCGATCCAGGACACCCGCAAGGAACGCTACCAGCAGCACAGCATCTATATCGTCCATTACCCAATCGAAATCCTATGATTGAAGTCGAGATCCGAATCGACGCCGGCGTTGCTTCACCTGTCGAAATACCTGAAGGGGTCAGTCTGACCATCAAGGACTTCGACGTCGACAGCGACGACCCGTCGACATTATTTGTCAATCCAACCTGCGGTAGTTGGTACCGCCAGGTCCGTTTCACGTCCGAAGGGCAGTTCAAAGTTACACCTGACCCTTCCCAATCAGCTGCGGCACAACTCGAAACTGAAAATGACTAAGCATACCTACGGCGACCTCGTCGCACTCATCGATGCCAACCTGAGCGACCCTCTGGCCAAGGCCCTCGTCTGGTTCCTTAGCGGTCTTAAAGGTCTGCCTGATGCCCCGGCATCCGGGGCCCTACGGTACCATCACGCCTACAACGGCGGCCTGATCGATCACATCGTGGACGTGTTCAAGATCGCGGTCGACTTGAATACCACCCGGACCGCCAACAGCCCGGTCCCTCAGATACATCAAGAAGAGATCTTGTTGGTGGCCGTCCTGCACGACATCCACAAGGTACAAGACGCCAGTGGAAACATTTGCTACGTTCCTAACATATTGAAGTCCGGGAAGCGCAGCGAGGCCGAGCCGTTCGAGAAATCGGCCCGGTACCTCACTCAGCCGTCGGATACGCCGTCGGCAAGTTCTGTCGAGCGCGAATTCCTCTACCGCGAGGCTGTGGACCGAATACCCGGCGGCATCAAGAGCCTGGCGCTCATCAAGGCCCTGGCCCCTGATCTCTTCGCTGCCCTGAGCGATGACGTGAAGCTCGCCATCCGGTATCACGACGGGGCCTACGCGCATAGCAAGTACGAGCTGGCCGGCAAGGAAACGCCGCTCATGATCTTGCTACATTGCGCCGATATGCTCAGCAGCCGGCTTAACCGACTTAAGTAATTCAGTATGTTGACATTCCAACCACATCCACATCCCGAGGCAGCCGCCGAGGGTCTTATGGTCTGCTCCATCGAAGGCTGTGTCATCGGTGGTGTCGGCAAGACCCAGGAAGAGGCCGTGGGTAACTTCGTCGCGTCGATCAACCGCCGAGAGGCCCTATACCAGATGTCCGTGCAGGGATGCATGATCGTCGAGAACCGGGCGCCACTGCCGGGCCACGTGCCCAATCAGCCGACTCCTGGCCGGGAGCCCCTGATCCTGCCGGCCGGCGTCACCCCGGAGCAGTTTCAACGTATCAAAGAAAACGCCAAGGTATGAGCAAAACCCCGATTAGACGGATCTGGTCAGCTTCGACCCTCGTCCTGCTTGCCGTCACGTTCGGCTCCTTGCTGGGCGTCTACTCGGCCTGCAAGCCGCTTCGGTGCCCAACGCCACCAACCGTCAGCCAATGCTCAAATTCCGATGAATCTACCCCGACTCAAACGACTTCTGGACCACTGCCGACAACGGCCGGGCCTGAAACATTTTGACTTTAACGTTATCGCTAAATCACACCCATGCGGGACCGCCGGTTGCCTGCTGGGCGAGATGGCTTACTGCTGGCCCGACCGGTTCAAGCTGGTAATGGCCTGCAGCACCGTCCCGATTGGCGCCCTGGTGCCAATCGGTACCGATCACGCTACCATTCGGCACTATAAGTGGGAGACCGTCGTCGAGCGGGCCATCCGGTTGGCCGCCGCTTGGTTCGAGATCGACTATCTGGATGCCAGATGGTTGTTCATGCCGAACGAGACCTACCGGACCCATCCGAACCTGCCCGACAGTAACTTGAAGACGGACTCCACCCTGGAGGACGTGCTGCTCAACCTAGAAAGCTACATCAAACGCCATGACCCGGCAAAAAGCCCTAGATCGTAACTGGACCCACTTCGTAACCGACCAACACCCCAAGTGCATGTTGCCATCCGGACACTGCACGTATGGCACCCCAGACGGCCAGTGCTGCGGGATCGGCATCTTGTTTAGCCCGGAGCTGCGCGGGACTTTGCAGAATTGCAACATGCCGGTAGATAGGCTAGAAGGTTTGCTCGCCCGACTGGCACCCCATTGCTTACCGGAGTACCTGCGGCTCGTCCAGGAATGCACCATGCCGTTCCTGCTGGACCTGCAGGCCATCCACGACAACATCGTGACCGACCAGGACACGCTGGACCAGTGGCCGGCCCATGTTCAACTACAGCCCTTTCAGTTCATGCTGGCACTGGAGCGGCTGGCGGCCCGTTGGGGGCTGGTCTGTCCGGGGTAAAGGCCACGGGGCCCCGGGGGCCCCAGATCCCACGGGGCCTGCCGGGCCTGCCTGCCCGGTAGCCCGGATGGCCAATACGGTCCCGGCGCCATTACGGGATCAAGATGGCGCCGGGCCGGACGGTAAGGTTTTGACAAATCTAAATGTTTATCGTTAAAGTTATTACAACCACAACAACTTACGCATACTCATCATGGCTCGTGAGGGCTATCTGGTTGCCGTTGGGCGGTTGTCGTGATACAGTGCAAAATGAGCACAAAACGTAGAATCTTCCTCGACCTCGACGGCGTAATCGTGAACTGTAACAAGTCAGCCGCACGAGTATATGGGGTGGCGTACCCTGAGACTGGTGTCTTGGGTTTCGACTGGGTAACCGGAGCTTACAATGCTCTGCACCCCGACGCCCCGGTCTCCAGCGGCGACTTTAGCCGCATTGTCGCTAAGGATCCGACCTTTTGGTCAACGACCGAATGGTTCCCCTGGGCAGATCAGCTTGTCGGATTTCTCGAAGACGGCTTCCCGGGTCAATGGAATTTTTTGAGTCATTGCACCAGTTACCCTGAGTGCGCCTCTGGCAAGTTTAAGCTCCTGCTGGACAAGTTTGGCCAGAATGTTGCTAAACGAGCCATTTTCAGCTTCGGCCCCAAATGGGTGGTCTGCAAGCCGGACGACATCCTGATAGATGATCGGGAGCGTAATTGTGATGAATGGGAAGCCGCCGGAGGCTTAGCCTACCAGTGGCGTGAGATCGGGGACCGTCACCCCGAGGCCCAGATGCAACTTCAAGAATGCCTGCGATTCCTGCAGGACCATAACAATGTCTGAACCCCTATCACTCTCCGCAGCCTTCCAGGGCGTAGTTGACCGCATCAACGCCCTGGATACCCAGGAGCAAGCCGCCGGAGGCTTGGCCTACCAGGGGATTCTTCGGGAAGCCAACCAGATCAACGCCGAGATGCTCGGGATCGTCGAGCGGCTCGCTATGGCGGTATCGACCGTCAACGCGACAGCCAAGCAGGTGATCCGGGGGATCGGACAGCTAAAAGGAAGTCCCGAGGGCGATCGCCGTGCGACCGCCTTGGCTACCGCTATCGACTTGTTCGGTATGTCCAATGAGGCTTTCGCCGACGAGATCGCGTTCTCCGAGCGCATCAATCAGCTGGTCAGCCAGAAGATCCTGGTCGACGCCGGAGTCAATCCAGAAGACCCGGAGGCGGTCAAACGGTTCGTTGAAACCAACTTGAATAGATGAATACCTTGCTCGCCGCCATCGGCGAACCACTCACTAAGGACCAGGCTGCCAATGGCCACTAAACGCCGTCCTTCCAGGCTCCAGCAGATCCGTCAAGCTCTCGCTGACTACATGCAGGCTGAAGGTTGCAGCTGTTGCCGGAACCACGAAGCGCATGCGGCCAGTAAGGCCATATTGGCCAAGCTGCTCAAGGTACCTGGGTACCGTGACGGCTTTGGCTATAACTTCAACAAGTTCAAATCCAAATGACTAGCTTTATCCTCGTCTGTCTCGCCCTCATCTACTGTGTCGTTGTAGCCGGCATGATCTCTCCCAGCTTTCCATCCGCGGAGATCTCAAGAAACTTGAGGCACCGGTCGGCAACCGCCGCGTGGATCTTCAACGTGGCGTTCGGCGTCGTGATCCTGATCCTCATCATCGCCCTATTCTTCCTGTGAAAGCCGACATCAAGCTCTCCGACAACCTCACCGGGTTGCTGCTGTTCGTGTTCGTCATCAGCTGGATCACCCTGATCTCGATCCTATACGACGGCACACCTGACCTGTACGACGTGCTGCTCAACAGGATCTCTGATGGGCAGGTTGAGATCCCGGCATCCAAGGGCAGCAACTCCACGGTACCCGAATTCAAGTGCAAATGAGCCAGAGATATAGCTTAGTATGAACAAATACAAATTTACCAAAAATACCAGATCGCTGCCAAATGGTACAAAATTGTACCAGATCAAGAGACTGTCGGACGGGATGTTGGGAGGGTGGGTTCAGTCCGAGAAAAATCTTTCCCAGGAGGGGAGTTGCTGGATTGCCGAAGATGCCAAAGTCTTCGAAGACGCCCGCGTCTTCGGCAATGCTCATGTCTACGGCTATGCTAGCATTTATGGTAATGTCCACATCTGCGGACATGCTCGCATCTTCGGCGAAACCATCATATCAGGTAGTGTCATCATTACTGAAAATGCCCAAATATACGGTAACGCTCGAGTGTACGGTGATGCCGTTGTCAACGGTAACGCCCGAGTGTACGGTGATGCCGTTGTCGGCGATAACGCCCGATTGCACGATGATGCCAGTGTCTACGACAATGCCGTAATCCGAGACAACGCTAAAGTTGGCGGTTCCGCCCGGATCTTCGGTAATGCCAAACTCTATGATCATGCCAACGTTCGCGGTACCTCAGAAATATGCGGCGACGCCTGTATCTTAGCTTGCGTTAATTCAGGAAATTGGGCGCGCAGCCCAATCGTCATACGTGGCATTAAACACTCGCTGGTCGAATCAGGCCCGGGCCTTATTAGCATCGGATGCGAGACACGCTCTTTTAAGGACTGGCTACGTAACTACCGGTCTATCGGAAGGGCCAATGGGTATTCTCATGAGGAGATTAAGTTATACGGCAAGTGGATCAAGACAGTCGTCGATTACGCGAATGGGTATTCTCGTAAGGAGATTAAGTCATACAGCAAGTTGATCAAGGCAGTCGTCGATTACGCGAAGAGATTGGGCCAGTTCAATACCAAGTAAACCAATAAGAAATGAACCAGGTGCTTAGACTCAAGCGGTGGCTTGAACGTCATGAATGCCAGGATGTCCGCCCCGTAAAGGTGACCTTCGGCACGCCCCGCAAGAGCGTCACGGAGGTCTTCGAGGGCTGTGTCTACCGACGCGTCCTTACCTACAAGGCTGGCATGATGGCAGTGACGCACGGCGAAGCCAAGGTGGGCGACACCTACACGGAGTGCTCGTGCTACCTGCTGGGCGAACGGCCCGCAGCCAAGCAGCCGAAGAAGAACAGGCGTCACGACAAGACCTGCTTCCACCACGTCAGCGGCGTAGACTGGTACGTGGCCTGCTACATTGAAGCTGCAGCCATCACGCCCCGGATCTCCGCGTCCCATCCGTTCGGCCCCTCATTCATCATTACGCCCTGGACGCATGTGGACAAGATCGATGCCGGGGAGTTCAAACGCCGTCGTCACGTCCCATACAGCCGGTTCCCCATCGGGTTCGACATCGACATGACGGAATACGAACAGGCCGAGAACTATGCGCAAACGAACCATCCCCAAACAGCACCAAACCAAAGTCGCCTTGCAGACGCTTAGGCTCAATCCAGCAATGGTGGGCGTGATGGGCGGAATGACGGTCGATGAAGCGGTAAAGCACCTACTGAGCGTCGGATACACCGAGGCCCAAGTAAGAAAGCTGTCCGGCAAGGAAGAACAGACCGAGCCACACCCCTCTGGACTCTCAGGCGAACACAGCGTTGTACTCGATGCGATCCAGGCATGTTGCCTTGGAGGCGGCGATTAACCACGTCCAACCTACCCGAAGAGATAAGAGCAAAACACATGAGCGTGGAGCTACCGTCGGGCTGAAAGGCTCGTGCGCGGCCCCGCGCTTTTTCTTCAACCCACAATTAACCGCATTATGGCCGATTACTTCACCTACTTCAGCATCATCTTCACTCTGCCAAATCCCGAGGCCCAGAGTTATGCGCTGCAACTCGCCAAGCAGGCCGGCTGTATCCGGCAGGGCGACGAAGCGCCCGGCGACTTTCCGAAGGAACTCGCGGCCGTCATTGAAAACTGGTCGTTCGAGACGGAGGCCGACATCTACGGGGACCGGCCGGCCATCTGGCTGCATTCCAGCTACGGCGGCATGGATGCCGTCTGCGCCTTCCTCCAACACCTGCTCCTGCGATTCGATCCGCAAGGCCGGGTCACGTTCGAGTGGTCGCACGACTGTTCCAAACCGCGCACCGATGTCTATGGCGGCGGCGCAGCCATCGTCACCGCCACTGAAATCAAAACCATGAGCACATGCCAATGGTTGAACCAACACACCGCGTGAGTTCCCATCTCAATTCAAGATCACTATGCCAAAATATGTTTGTTCGTATGCCCACGACATCGGTTGTTTCGCCGACTTTGTCGTGACGGCCAAGAATGAGAATGCCGCCTTGCGCCTCATCAAAAAGGCGCTGCGCGAAGGAGCGTTCCAGGACGTGAATGCCGAGCCGTGCTGGGAGAACGGTTCCACCAACGAACGAGTGCTTGTCCTGGGTCCGGCCTCCGAGTACTCGACCAACGTTACCCTCGAAGAGTTGACCGACTCGGCCGATTAGTCCGGAAAGCAAACAGGCTGGCGAGGTAGCTGACCAACGCACACATCTACCAGATCATCAAATACGTCATTATGAAAACTGAAGTCTACGTGCTGGCCATCCACAACCCCATATCGGGCAAGATAACCGTCACCGCCCGGGCAACCCGGGCCGAGGTATGCCAGCTTCTCCTCGACAACACCGGAGTTGAGTTCTGGCACGGAGAGTCTCGCGACAAGGCTGCGAAAGCCGTGAAGGACAATCAGCTCGACGTATTTGAGGTCCTGGCCGGCAACCACCTGATGCTTGGCTTCGAGATCACAAAGGTGCCGCTCGAAGTCACTGATCCGCTCGTGTCCAAGCTGCGTGCCGAGATCAAGGAGCTGAAGCGCAAACGCAAGAGCCGCCGATGAAC